>Ga0123357_10000534_pt1 | contig 37389 bp, 21 predicted proteins | sample TergutEmb28metaG_FD_89873 | JGI IMG/M metagenome (GOLD analysis project Ga0123357, IMG submission 89873) | Embiratermes neotenicus P4 segment gut microbial communities from Petit-Saut dam, French Guiana - Emb289 P4 | ecosystem: Host-associated > Arthropoda: Insects > Digestive system > Gut ... | reverse complement strand
TGTCTGCATAAAACTACGTTACAAAAATACTGCTTTTTTATGAAGGTACCAAATATATCGTAATTGTTTAATTTTTAACGATTTAATTTCAGGGCAAGGTGCAAGCTATATATATAAATATATACTTGCACCTTGCCCTGTCTTAAAAAACCTTTGCTGTTTTGTTACCTTTAATTTTTCTACTGACTTTAATATAAATCAGAGATGATTTGTTTTTGCCGTGACCATCCTTTGTCCATAGTTAAATGAGGCGATAAAATTCTGTTTCACAATCTTTACCCCAAAAGATATTTTTTAGAAACGGACAATAATAAGACATTGTTTCTTAAAATGTCCGATATTGTCCGTTTGCTGTCCATTATTGTCTATCCTGTAATCTGCTGTATACCAAACATGAATGGTACTTTTGCTTCCGAATTAATTATAAAAAATATTATAATGGAAGTTATCACTATTGAGTCGCAAGCCTATAAAGATATTATGGCAAAACTAAGCAAAATTGACACGCTTTTGACCACTTTGTTAAACAAAACGGAAGAAGAACCGGTAGATGGTTGGGTAGATAGCTATGAAGTATGCACTTTTTTGAAAATCAGTGAAAAAACTTTACAGCGGTTACGAACCGGCAACGCTATCACTTATTCCAAGATTCGTGGAAAAAACTTTTATCGCATCAGTGAAATTCAACGCTTGATGAAAGATAACATTATTCGCAGAAGCGAAGAACATTTACAGAATTTAATTGAAAATTATAAATTACATGTTGAACAAAGACGTATTATTAAGGCAGACAAATAACGGCTTGAATATTTTCAAGCATTACATTTCAGGGAAATGGCGCATAGGTCGCAATTTTTTGAACCCGCTTTACGAAGACAGTAAAGCCTCCTGCAATATTTATTTCGACCGTCGAAGTGGAACTTATCGCATGAAGGATTTCGGCAACGATACATATAGCGGCGACTGTTTCGATATTGTCGGAAAGATTAAAGGTCTGGATTGTAACAGTTCAAAGGATTTTATAGAAATTCTGAAAACTATAAACCATGATTTATCGCTCGGTATTGATGAAAATGACGAATCATTCGTTGTTTCTGTTTCAATACCGGTAGATAAGCCAAAAAAGCAACCTGAAATTTATCCTGTTCCCACCCCGAAAAAAGGAAAACCTTATTCCGTTTTAGGACAAAATTTTTCAGCAAAGGAACTGTCTTTTTGGGGACAATATGGTATTACAGCAGATGTTTTGAAGACGTACAAAGTCGTTTCGTTGAAAGAATTTCGCAGTGAAAGCAATGACGGGAAACCATTTGTCTTTTATTCAACAGATGACGAACCGTTATTTGGCTATCAGGGCAAGCGCCATGTGAAAGTTTACCGTCCGTTTTCCGAAATTCGTTTTTTGTACGGCGGAAATTTGCCGGACAATTACTGTTTCGGTTTGGAACAATTGCCCGCTAAAGGCGATACGCTTTTCATTACAGGCGGCGAAAAAGATGTTTTGTCGTTGGTTGTTCACGGTTTTCTTGCGATTTGCTTTAACTCGGAAACGAGCAATATTCCGCAAAACATTATCAAAAAACTTTCCTACCGGTTTAAGCACATTATTTTGCTTTATGATACAGACAAAACAGGTTTGGAATCGTCCGCCAAACACGCACAGCAACTTGCAGAATTGGGTGTTAAGCGGCTCGTTTTACCGCTTGCCGGTACAAAGCAGGAAAAAGACATTTCCGATTATTTCCGCTTAGGAAACACACGAGAAAATTTCAATCAGCTATTTATTGATTTTTTAGATAATTTATATTCAGAAACTATGGCAATTCTTAAACCATGCGAAATTGATTTTAACAATCCACCGATTAAATCTGAAATGCTTATTTCAATCAATGATGTACCACTTGGTACTCAAGGCAATCTGTTTGGTATCACAGGAGGCGAAGGTACAGGAAAAAGTAATTACGTCGGCAGTTTGATTGCGGGAACAATCTGTGAAACGGACAACATTGATACGTTGGGTGCAATCATTCAACAGAACAAGAATAAAAAAGCCGTACTCCTGTACGATACCGAACAATCGGAAGTACAGCTTTACAAAAACATTTCCGGCATTTTGAAAAGAGGAAAATTGAACGCCATGCCTGATTATTTCAAAGCTTACTGTTTGACGTCCATGTCGCGCAAAGAACGTATGCAGGCAATTGTGCAAAGCATGGACAAGTTTTATTATCAGTTTGGTGGTATTCAAATGGTCATTATTGACGGTATTGCAGATTTGGTGCGTTGCGCCAATGACGAAGCGGAAAGTATCGGCGTGATTGACGAGCTTTATCGCTTGGCAGGTATATACAAAACCTGTATCGTATGTGTTCTGCATTTTGTTCCCAACGGTATGAAACTGCGTGGGCATCTCGGTTCGGAATTGCAACGGAAAGCGGCAGCTATTCTTTCGATAGAACGGGACGACGAACCTCTAATTTCAGTAGTCAAGGCGTTGAAAGTACGTGATGGAAGTCCGTTGGATGTACCACTTATTCAGTTTTCGTGGAATAAGGAAAAGGAAATGCACACTTATCTTGGCGAAAAGCCAAAAGAAGAAAAGGAAAAACGCAAAGAAACCGAATTGGTTGGCGTTGCTAAAACAGTTTTCACAAATAAACGATTTTGTACTTATGCAGACTTATGCGAACAAATTCAATCGCTTTTAGATGTGAAGGAACGCACTGCCAAAAGCTATATCAAATTTATGCGCGACAGGGAAATTATCCTCAAAGACCCTGCAAATCAAAGTTATTTCATTATTGGTCATATCTAAAATACAACACTTATGTTTATCGAAAAAGAATATTTGGAATCGTGGATGAAGCGCATCATGGAACGCTTCGACCGTTTGGAAAACCGTTTGACAAAGCCACCCGAAAAGGAACGGCAGACTTACGATGGAGAAGTATTATTAGACAATCAGGATTTGTGTATCATGCTGAGTGTGAGCAAACGCTCATTGCAGCGCTACCGCAGTCTGGGATGGCTACCGTTCAAACGGATTGACCAGAAGACTTTTTATTTGCAGTCGGAAGTGGAAAAATTTATCAAAGAATATTTTGATAAAGAGGGTATTAATAAGAATAACATTAATAACAAAAAATATAAACAATAATCGCAATAAATTATGGAAACAGAAATAAAGAAAGAGACACCCAAAAACATCTTTGATGTACTTCATGAAAATAATATATGCTTCGCAGTTTGTGCATACGAGAATCGCTTGAAGGGCGGCGATTTGGATATGTATTCAAAGGATTATTATATCATTATCAACAGGTGCGATGTCGAATTTGTTGATTACAAATTCAAAAAAATAAAGAAATACGAAAATGTTTTTGAGTGGGAATTATCAAATAGAGATGTGATTATTTTTCTAAAAAACATAGAAAAATTCGTCAAGGTTAGGCATAATAAGTATGGGCGAGTATATGAATTGAAAGGCAATTCATTTAAAGAATCCTTTGATATTCAAAAGGAGAGGTATGTTGAAAATGAGATTATCTCGGGATTTTGGTGGTGAATGAATTATATGTGATAAGAAATAGAAGCTATCATGAACGAAAGTCTCTATTTATACCGTTTTTCAACGACCTCAGTCATCGCCGCCGTAATCTCATCCCAATTTATGAATAAGTCCTTTATTTTCGAAGTGTCATAATTAATATTGGAATCATTGACATTTGCAATATAATGAAATCTATCATTTGGACTTGGATGCGTGTCATCTTCCGTTGTTTCCTGATTAATAGCCATTTGTAGTTCTGTTTCAATCGAGTCGGATAAATCTCCGGAAAGTTCATACAAATTGTTGAAAGGACGATGATGATCTTGAGCTTCTTCTATTTCCTGACGCACATATTTATTAAATTCAATGTCACGTTTAATCACATAAGTTAAGCCATTTTGGAAAGCCGCATTTCCATAAGTTTTTGCCGCTACATGGTCAGCGAGAACTTCCTGTAATCGAGTGGCTCCATGACTGATTCTGCGGAAAATGAAGTCATACAAACGAAGAAATTGGAACGCGACATTCCATTCTACATTTTGTCCTGCGGCGCAAAGTGCATAAAAATATTTGCGCATATCATTTCTGACTCGTAATGCAATTTCACCGCCGGCTGTGTCGCGATTAGAAAAGTGTCCGTATTCATGAGCAAGGACAGCACAAAAATCAGACCGGTTAAAATCTTTCAAAACACCTATACCTAAAATTAAAATTCGTTCGGCTTTATCTTGAAACTTTTCTCTCCTCGAACCTCTTTCGTAAACCGCTAAATCAGTAGCAGGGGTAATCCTGATTTCGTCTATTGGTCGCGTACCCACGGTAGAAGCAACCTCTTCCGTCAGTTTATACAACTCCGGAGCTTCTTCTCGTAGTAATTGCCAACCGGGATCCGAAAAATTTACTTTTACCAGCAATGATTTAATCATTCCAAATATTGTTACACATGCGCCAATAGCAAGGAAAAACATTAATTTAGCAGGAATACGTCCAATATACAAAAACAGGTAAAACAATGCTACTACAAATGCAATGACCAGAATAATAACAATAGGAAGCGATAAATAGTAGTAAATGCCTCCGAAATTCATGAAAAATTTGTAAATCGGACGTATTTTTTTTGAACTGTTATCCGAATCGGTAAACAATGTTTGACTCTCAATAGACTTTAATGTAATGTTAGACAATATTTTACCTACTTCAAAAAGTAAGAAAAGTCCAACAATCCAAATACCGATAATCCATAATGAATATTGCATCCAGTGTTGCTTGTTTATATGACTGCTCACTCCAGAATCTAAGAAATGGTTCACAGCTTCCTCAGAAAGCCCTAATTGACCAGCTTTATGAATTTCTTTGTCTGCAAGTTTCCAATCTTCATCTATAGCTGCTAAAATAGCCGAAAAATAATGAGTAACCATCAAATCGCCATGTTCTTGAAGTAAATGCGTAGCTGAGCGAAAATCATCTACCCTGTCCCTTTGAAGAGCGATTTGAGCCAGTAATGTTGTAATATCAGGGTCATCACCATTTGGAAGCTTCTGCGCTTCTTTAAGTAAATCAATTGCCGTATCGAAATCCTTATCATTCTTTTTGTAGGAATAAGCTGTCGCTAATGCGTATAAATTATAAGCAGACCTATTTATTGAAACAGCTTCTTTACATAATGCGATTCCACTTTCTACATCTCCCAATTGTGATTGTATTATTCCTAATATCCTAATAACAGGATCAAATGATGGTATTTTATTATAGACAATTCGATATAAACTATCTGCTAAGAATAAATTATCCTTATTCAATGCAATTGTTGCTTCGTTAAAAATAGGTACACAAGAAGGGTCTATTGCCTGAAGAGCACTTTCTATTTCATACTCAGAATTATTGGCAAATATAAAAATAGTAGAAAAAGAAAAAACAAATAATAAAATAAATTTTGCAGTATTCATACTTAATGTGTTTTTTATAAAAATTTAACAGTAAATGTCATACACTACTCTACGCCAAGATCTCATTTCTTTTTCCTCCTATAATCCCAAGGCGCAATAGGATTATTATCTGCCCAAAGCCCAATACGGGCTTTTCGGGCTATGGCTTCGTATTGTGCATAATCAAGCGTAGAATCATATTTTTTGAAATGCCAAGCCATACCGGCTTTTAGCATTTCGGCGGAAACATCTTTTCCGTCGGGAGTATAAACCCAAACGATTGGACGTCCATAACCGTCACTTTTCTTTTGAATTTTGATGACAACTATTTGTCCAAAAATCAAATCGGAAAGATATTGTTTTGACTTGTTGGCGAATGCCTGTTTCCTTTCGGGAGCATCAATGCCATATATACGGAATTTTATATCTTTCTTGTCTATTGTAAGCCCATGGAAAGTATCTCCATCAACGATTTTGATAACTTTTACTTCATAATTCAACTTCTGTCCAGTAATTGGACTGCAAGTGGAAAGAAAGAAGAGAGTTAATAAAATCGTTGATGGCATGCTTAATCTATTCATATTCACGTATTTTTATTAAAACATATAAGACATTGATAAAATCCAATCCTTGTATTTATTACCGGGAAAACCTTGTGATCCGTTGGAACTATTTAACAAGTTACTTTTTCCAACGTTGAACTGAACATGGTCAATTCGTAAACCTCCTCCGTATTCAAATAAGGTATTTGTGGTAAAATCACCGAACGAAGAATCTGTAATGATATCCAATCCGATACCGCCATAAGCGAATATATTGAAATATTTTGAGAAATTGAACCTATATTCTAAATGAAACGGTATATTCAATACGTGCTCCTCATATTTATAGGACATATCATAATTATCATAATAATAACCTTCATCGTATTCAGTATAATTAAATGTTTTTGAGTAGTATTCATAAGATAATCCCATATTCAATCCGAAACCGTATTTGAACAACGGTTCAAAACGTAATCCCACCTGAACACCATCCATTTTATCATCAAATCCGAAATAATTAATTGATTCTTCACCCAAACCATAGTCTATAAATTTGCTGACATAACCAATCGACAAGCCCCATGAATATTTGGCTGTTGGACAATTAAAGCATTTTTTGCTTTTGTAAATTGATTTGTTAGTATTATTGCTTGAAGAATAAGTATTTGTGTTTGATTTTGTTTTTGTTTGAGTAGCAACAATGCCGGATTGGCTTATATTTATCTGCATCTCTTTTCCACCTGAATTTATGGTAACATAACCATTTCGCGATGTTCCGTTGTTTGCATTACAGACCAAGGAAAACCAATCGGAATACTTTGTGCCTACCTTACACCAATAAGGCAAATAAGTAACATTGAAATCGGTTGCATTTGTTCCTACTTCAATTATCGTTCTGCCGCCATTTGCATTAAAAGTTATATTTTGGGGCGAAACAGCTAATGTTGTTACTGTCTGCTTTGAAGTCTGCTGTGGTGTTTGTTGTGGAGGTGTTATTGGTTTGCCCTCTCCTTTATTTATTCGAGTTTGTGCATCATCGGGATCAATGCCGACATTTATCAAATTTTGGCGACGTTCAGGCAAAACTCCGTACCTGTTATTCCAAATGTCAGTAAGTTCAGCAGTAGTTGCTCTACGTAATGTTGGTTTGGGAGGAGAATTAAGCGCTGTATTGCATTTTTCTAATTGCGATTTTACATATTCGTCCTTAGGATTAGAATCAAATACCTTTTGGTAATTTTCTTTTGCCGCTACATAGTTTTTGTTGATAAATGCTTGATTGGCAGTTTGGAGCCATTCTGCACAATTCTTTGCTCGCGAGAGTCTTATGTCGGCAATTTGTTTGTCTTTTCCGCTCGCTGATTTAAATGCTTCGTCGTATTTTGAAGTTGCGCAAGTATAATCTCCATCATCAAAACAACGGTCTCCTTCCTCTAAATAAGTTTGACAGTAAGCCGAAAACGCTGATATAACAGCGAAAAATAAAATAATAGTTCGTTTCATTTATCTTTATATTATAATCAAAGAAAATTGTAAACACAAAAATGCAAATACAAGCAATATCCCCAAAAAAAGAATAAAAAATGCTTCATTTCTTCGTCTTATGGAATATCTAAAATCATAATAATGATATATCCAAACAATAATTGAAGAAATAAAAATTAGTACAATTATTATCCACAAAATATTAAGTAACCACTTTCCAAAATTCGGCAATTTACCTTGTATAGACTCTTTAAACTCTATTGGATAAGATAACATCCTTCCATCTGTCGTAGTTATTTCAAGTTTATATTTTGATTCTTTTAATTCCTTTTGTAGTTCGTTTTGAATGTTTATCTCAATGAAAATATCTTTATTTATTTCACAATCATTGTAAGTAGCGTTAACAATACAATTTTCATCTTCGCCGTCTATTCCTAAATAATATCTATATTTATTTGTTCCTATTTTCTCATCTCCTGAATAATCTGTCAACCTCCATTGTGAACAATCTCCTCTAAAAACTATTCTTGCTGTTGCAATACTAATCCCCTTTGCATTCCCCTTAGGATAGTTAAAATCTATAACAGAATTTTCATCCATATTTGTGGAATAAAAAGCTGCATTATACTGAGAGTCAAAATTTTTCCATTTAACATTCCATTTCGTCTCCTCTTTATTTATAAAGTTATTTCCGTAATTTTTCAAGTCTATTTTAATAACATTGTCATAATCAATTATATATTCATTAATTGAATTTAATAATGTATCAGATAAATGTGATGTTGCAGACGAAGGTGGATAGGCAATTAAATTATATTGGCGAATAATCTTTTTTTGTTTTGCAAAATATTGCGGAATTTTTTCTCTTAGGTCGTCAAAAGAAATTTGATCATAGTCGTGATCAAAATCGCTAATAATAGTTACAATAAGTTTATAATCTTTTAATTTTTTACATTGTTTTGCAAGGTCACCAAAAAGCGCATCAAAATTGGATTTTTGATCTTGTCTTTGCTTGTTATTCAGTCCCGGCGTCAAAAGTGAGATGTTTAATAGTTTTGATAATTCTTTATCAAATTTTTCTTTATCAATTTTTTGAATATCCAAATATTCATTTTCGGGACGATATATTCCATCGGGTGGATTATTAAACTTATCGTATGGTTGACAAATATTTCCATCAAAAAATCGTACATACATACGATTAACATTACAAAATGTTTTCTCTTTTTCTACGAATAATTTTTGCAAAAAATATGCAAAAAGACAATTTTTTAGACTATCATTTTTTATATTTAAATGAAGTTTTTCCTCTCCAATTTCAATAGATTCTTGTATTTGTGTTTTAAATATTGAAAATAAATTTTCATTAATTTTAGTTGAATAAGTTCTATCGATGTAAATAATGTGTGTATATTTCGTTACAGAATCTTGTTTTATATTAATATCTTGTTTGGGTGCCAAAGAATCATTTTGCATGTCTATCTGTTTTTCAAAAACATCATAATAGGTACTTATTTTAAAATAATCAGATACATCTCCTACGTGTTTTGATGTTTCTTTGAACAAATCAGTATGTAATGACACAATAATAGCTAATACCGTAATAGGTATTGCCACCAAACTTACCGCATTACCGATTATCCATCTGCAAATTGCCAGCAATACTGAATTTCTTAGCCAATAATAAAATCTATTCATGCTTGAAATATTTTCCGCTTTAAAATTGTTTTAACAAATCCGAAATATCCGCATCTGCATTGGACTGTTTACGTTTTATGATCTCAAGGACAATATTCGACAGATGAGGATAATTACCATAATCGTAATAATCATACATATAATCCGTCAGTATGGTAATGATTTCATTGAATTTCAGTTTTTGAATTTCAGTATCGCCGTCTGCTGATTTACGACCGTCTAAACTTATAAGTTTACTGATTGTTTCTTTGAGTGTACCGTTGTAATCTTTGTAATATTCAACATTATCTTTGAGAGTATCAAGTAATTTAGACTGGCGTTTGATTTGATTTAATTGTGTTTGTGCATTTTCTATTTGCATAGCATCAAATTTCTTAGAAAGCAATTCTTGCGTATTGAAATAAATCTGCAAATCGTTCAAAATCGGTTTTATTTCATCATTGTTGCCCACAAGTTGCATATCGCGAAGGACGGACTCTTTGGTTGAGAGTTTTAATAAATCGTCGAATTGTCTGTTTCTGTAGGTATTTGCAAGGGTAGTCAATGCTTCCGTTTTGCCTTTTTCTTTTTCTTCGCTGGCTTTTTGGTCACCTTGCTGACGGGTTGTTAAAATTTGATTGTCCTTATCTGCAATAGTCTGATTCAGTTTTAAGATTATAGTATTTAAACTATCAACTTGATATTGCAAGTTATCTCTTTCTTCTTTAACTTTACCCTTGTTCAAGTCTGCAACTTTTTGTTTTTCAGAAAAAACTTCGTTTTTTAAATCCTTAACTTGTTTTTGGAGCGCAAGCGTATCTTTTTTATAAGCATTGCTTAATTCAACATTTTTTTGTTTCTCCTTTTGCAAATCATTATTTAAATTGCTGTTTTCAAGAATTTTCTGTTCGTAATTCTTTAAGAATAAAGAATCTGTTTGCGAATATGCCGAGCAAACTACATATAAAAACAATGTTAATATGATTATTTTTTTCATCTGTGTTCCTTCTAATATTTTTATTTGCATGGATAAGTTGCATTATACGCTTTTTGGTTGTCTCTACTCCATTTTTGTAATAAATAGTTATATTGATTATCTACATTTACACCACTGTAAATAGTAGAATTACCTAAATCGTTGATTTCATTTTTCAAAGGTGTATTCAGATTTTGTGAATAGTCTTTATGTGAATTATAATTGCACCACATATTGCTCCAGTAATCTATTTTATTATCCAAATACCAAACGTGTTTTTTGAACAATGCTTGTGGGATTTCTTTCAATCCATCGTGCAGGCGGGTACAGTTATTTACAAACTCGTTTTCCAAACGATTATTACGTAAGCTTGCTACTTTGCTTAATTTTTCCCTCACATTTTCTATTGGAAAACGATCGGATAATGCAGTGCCGGAAAAACCAAAACTTTTGCAGGACGAAATAAAGGATACAATTTCGTTGTACTTATTCAAAGCCGTTTGAATTGTTGTAAATTCTTTATCTACAGGACTGCCGGCAACAAGCAATTTTGATTTTTTTAATTCATTTTTTTCAGCTTGGATGAAATTAAGGTCTTCGGGTTTCCATTCCGAGCCGCGAAAAATGATTCTTACCTGTTTGATAAATTTTTCGGCATAAGCTGAATAAAGATTTTTCTCCAAATTCTCTTTCCACTGGTCGTTCTCTGATTGATTTTTACCAAACCGATTTTGCTTATAGAAATCGCTAATGTGAAAGGCGACTACGTTGTAGAAGTCCTTGCAAAACTTGTTGTCCGGTTTTGCTTTTAGTTGCTCAATTTCCGCCTCAATTTTGGCAGTAAATTGATTTGTAGGTAAAGCAATTGGTTTTGCCTTATCAAGGCTTGTAATCCACATTACTATACCTACTGCTACTGCTACTGCAATTGCTGCTACTAAAATGATTACTTTTTTATTCATTATTTTAATCCTCTCTTTTTATCCATCTTACTGTATGAAGGGTTGTCTTCATTACACATTTTATCCAAAAACGCCTTCAATTTACTATTATTGAAATTTTTATCTGCATTTACTTTATCGCGGAAATTCCAATAAGTTTTTGGATTTTTGCCACTGCCCGAACCGTCTAATGCCCAAAAATCCAAACATAACTGAATACTGTTCTTGAGGTTCTGATTAATACCTTTTGTATTTTTGTATTCTTTTAATATTACCTCATCTAACTCACTTTCTTTTATATATTGGATAATCTTGGAAATATTATCAGTTGAAACAGCAGATGTAGTTTCAGAATTTTGTTCCATCTGAGTGGATTGCTTCTGCTGTTCAGTAGATTTCAGATTTCCTTGTTTCGGCTCTGCTTTCTTTTCTTCTTTTTTGGATTCTGGTAATTGTTCTTCTTTCGTTGGTTCTTTTGTCGTGAGAATTTCATTGATTTTGTCTGCAATTTGCGTTAAAGTGAGCGCATTAACATCACCAAGATCTTGACTTACTAAATCGTACTTGGTGCTGTCTATTTTAAAAATAGCGTCTTTTAGTTTCACTTGTGTAGTTCCAAATTTCAGTTCGTCGTTGTTAGTTTTGTATTTGATTTCAGCAAACTGTTTTCTGTTAATTAACTCTCTTTTTGTAATTGCCCGTTCAATACTTTCATACGCAGGTTGCCATTCGCTTCTCCATTTTGCAGAATCGAATGTTTCGTCTCCACCAAACAAACCACCTCCTGATTTTTTAATAAAATCATTTTCTTGTTTTTGCCAATTCTTTTTGTAATCGGTTAATTTTTCAATTAGGAGCGAGTCGCCTTCAACATACATTTGTATTTCTGCCACGTCAATTGGTTGATTCTTATCGTCATTTTTCGAACTGCATGATCTTAATGTAAAGGTTATAGCGACAGCAAGGGGAATAGCAATAACACTCAAAATCCAAACAAACTTTGGAATTTTGTGATACCACAATTCTTTAAATAGGGCTTCGTAGTAGCCGTCATAATCTATACCATCATGTTGATAAGGTTCATCATGCAATTCCCAAGTAACAAATTTATAACCAAATTGTGGGTCACACTTAAATCTCGGAAAGTTATGTTCGTATTCACAAATAGGCTCTCTTTTATAACTTCTTTTGCCAAATTTTTTATCAATTTTCAGATAATATTTTTTTCTCCCTATCCAATTATTGCCTTCTTGATATCTATTGCCAAACTGTTTTTTTGTTAATTTTACTAATTTTGGATTTTCGTCTTTCGCAGGGCAATAAGAGAAATCTTCATCTTTGTGTTTATTGCTCCAAACGGTAATAGTAAACGATTTATCAATATTTTCTCCGCTGAAAGTAATAGGACTTTTTCCACTACATAATATAATCCCTTTTTTATCTTTGACTTGTATGATATAATCAAAAACAAGTCCTTCGTCATCAGTAATTTGAAAAGTTACATTTTTATATTCTTCCAAAACCAAATCTATGTTTTTATTTTGTTGTGCAGGTGTAAAAGATAGCTGTGAGGAGGCAAGACTTTTACCTTTTCTTGCCATAACAGTCCATTGTCTTATATTATCTTCGCCTTTAAAGTTTATTGTAAATATAGAATCATTTATTTTTGTCCAAGGTTGAGAACCAATTTGAATTTCTGCATCATTTATATATTTCCCATTTACATCTTTAATTTCAAGAGTAACAGGTTGTATTTTAGGTGTAGGATTATTAAAAGCATCGTACTTTAAAAAAATCTGATTGCCTTTAATTTCCAAATAATTATGAATTTTAGAAGCAGGATCAGATATTGTACCTTGTGCAAATATCTGCTCATAACATCTGTCGTCTTTTGAATATTTTATTTCTACCTTCCACTTTGCTCTGATTTGATTATTGCCTTTCCCATCAAAGCGTTCATTCCATTTATTGTTGTAATAGGCGCTAATCTTGACGCCTTTATTGCGGTTGTAATTGTTAAGATAGTAGTATTCGTTTTTCAAATCAACTCTTCCTGTCAAATTGTTTTCAGAATGTTTTAACGCAACAAGTGGGTTTTCATCTTTTCCTTTCAAATCATTATTTATAAAAAGAATTTGGCGATAAGGCGTGTATTCTTCTTGAAAAGGTGCGTCAAAAATATCTTCCAATTCAAATTTTGTTTCCTTTTGAGTTTGAATGTCTTTATAAGTGTATGGGAAATAGACAAATGCAGCATCGGTAATGCCTGATTGCATATCATCGGCAACAACAGATGTATTCGAACGAATGTCCTTATCATATTCTTTTGATATTGTTTCAAGAAAACTAAAATTTTCTCTTACATCTTCAAGATTTTTTCCGTCAGTGATATATTTTTGACAATATTCGCTTTCTACCCTATCCAATATAGTTTTTATTGTTTTACCTGACATTTTATCATCGAAAGGTAAAAACAAAGAAAAAGCCACAAAGCCGATTCGTTTATCACCGCGCACATCTTTTACAATTCTGTATTTTGTGAAAATACAATTATTATCCTTGTAATTAATTGCGTATGCTTGGTAAGTGAGAGCTTTTATGCCTGCACCTGATCCTATGTCAAACAAACCCGACGGTTTGTTATCAGTAAAGTAACCCCAACCTCCTTTTGTTCCGCTTATTACTATATCCATTGTTTTTAACTGTTAAAGAATTTTGGAATTCTACTGTTGCTTGAAGGTTTAACTCTTTCCAATAAGTCCTCAATAATATCAGTTGAATACTCACGATTGATTATACATACTTTTTTAAACATTACATCACCGATAGAAAAAAGTTTTACGTCAAACTTAACATTATTGTCTTTGCATTGTCTTTGTAATACACCCATAAATGAGCCAAAATTATCTCTCAAAAATGATTTTGCGGCAGTAGCTCTGTCATTGCCTTTTATTTCATCCGATTTGGTAACTACAACATAAACGGCATCAGTTTTTTTCTGGAATATATCAACAGGTTTATTATCTTTATCTTTTGCATCTCTGAAATAAGTCGCAGCTGCTTCCAAATAATTGCTTTGAGTAAGTCCATTCTTATCAGCAGCATATTTTGTTTCTTGATTATAATCGATAAAAAAGAAATGGATTTTTTGATTATTGCTTTTCAATAACAAATCAAGTGTGTCAAATGCTTTTTCTATTTCTTGTCTATCAGAATCGGCATTAATTATTTTTGTATTGTTGGCTTTCTCGTAAAAGTATTTAAAAACTTCGCCACTCAACTCGAAAAACGATATCTTTCTTTTTTTATCTTTTTCGTTTCTATATAAAAGAAAAGGCATATATTGAGTTGTATCCTTATTTGTACGACCGGGTAAATAACCGCAATCGTTACGAAAAATGCTAATTAAACAATCACGATAGGTTGCACCAAACTTTTTGTCGCAATCGGGCGCTTCCATTAAATAATCTTTTTTGATTGTATTTAGAATTGCAGACAAAGCGCAGGTTTTACCAGACGAAGGTATGCCCCAAAAGAAAACATCTGTATAATCTTCGGGAACATCATCTTTGCTTTGCGGAATATCATTTAATAATAATTTAGGTTCAATGTAATCTCGTATTTTTTTAACACTTACACCGCGTTTATCGTATCCACGCTTTTTTAGTATTTCAGATAATACCTCATCATTGAAATCAGAAATATCATCTATATCATATTCATTAATGTTGTCGTCTATTTCGCGCAACATATTTTCGTATTCATCTCGTTTGCGTCTTTCAGCACTTGCGGCATTTTGTGTTGTCTGAAGTTTTGTTTGTGCTTCTGAGACGTGCAGGATACACCAATTCCGTGATAAATAATATTCTAATTCTTTCGTAGTAGTTGCTGAAACAAAAAGTTCATTGTCTTTTTTCTTCAACAATGATTGTACATTTCTCCGCTTTTCAGCCGAATCCCAACCATTTGCTTTTTTTACGGCTTCTGAAAAAACTTCAAATGACATATTGTTTTCGCACAGATAATTTACAATATCTGCTGCACTCAAATCGTCTAATCTGTTTATGATTTCTTTCAATTCCATTTTGTATATAATGATTTAACAACTAATATTTTATAGAAAATTTACCTGCCTTTTTTGTTTTCTTTGAAAATAATGAACGGAATAAAGCACGAAAACCATAGGTTGATTTAGTGCTTCTTTCCGTAAAAATATACGGAAGCAATATCAGCAAATATATTATTACTGCCAAAGCAATAGCAAGCATTGTGGAATTACCGAGTTTTGTAAAATCGTTTTTTACATTCTCAAAGCCAAGCTTGTATTCAAAATCAGAGGCTTGTTCACCCTGTTCGCGTACTTGCGAAAATGAAACCAACATATTGAGCCATTCGTTTGATTTTTTTTCAATATCATTTACTACGTCTGCTATACCTATCAGTAGCGGAGAGTTTGTAACGTTTTTAGAGTTTTGCAACCATTCAGTAGCAACTTCTTTAATGCCATTGTTATTGGTAGTATCACTGTAATTGGTCGGAAACAAATCGGCATGAACGGTAAACATTTTTGTGTCTATCTGAGAAGCATCGGAAATTTCGTTGTTTTCAAAACCGTATTCTTCATATTCCATTGGGTTTATGTTTTTAGCATCTACAACACTCTTGAGCTTGTTTTTGTAGAGATGTTCGCGATTGTCAGCATAATCTTCATACGCAGCGAACATATTTTCTGCTTGTGTAATGCTTGTTTGCAATTTGCTTTGGATATCTGCCTTGTGCGCCCATACCGTAAAAAAGTGCGGGAAAGGTGAAGTTTTAGTAGCAAAAAATGTTGCAAAAAGAACAAACAAGAACAGAAAAAACACTTCCCACGCAAAGCAGGTTTTGAAATTACCACTTGTGCGTTTAAGCAATATGGCAATCGTGGCTGTTCCACCAAGTAAAATGGCGATAACAGCACCGATTACAACGCAACCGAAAGTATGCGACATTCCCCATACTTTTTCGTTACTGATATTAAGAAAGTTTACACCCAAAAAGGACACAATACCGAAGATAACGGCGAAAAAAATTGGGAATACTATTGCCCAAGTAAATTTTTTCTTTGACTTACTCATTCTATTATGTATTTTATATTCAATTATTTACCTTCCATTTCCAATTCTGCGTAATTCATTATTCACTCTATCCAACTCTTTCTGTAAACGGTCACGTTCCACTTCTAACTGTGCTTTTCTATCGTTTGCAGGCGAAGTATCCGGGAGTTGAGCAGCAGGATTTTCTGCTGTTCCCAAAGTGAAAGTACATATATGGAAAATTTTATCTGCTTTCTTTATCTCGCCGCTGTATTCTTCGGTCTTTCCGCCATATTTTACCTTAATATTATAAGGGGTCGAGTCGATTTGAGGCTCATGCCTGCGATAATATAAAAGATAAACGTTGTAAGTTCCATTCGGTGCGCCGCCCTGTCCCCAGTAAATGTTTTCGACCGGCGTTTTGCTGTCAGGATACTCTACATTCATATCAATTTCAAGTTGTCCTCCGCTTGACACTCTCCGGTTTTTGAACCAAACTTGTTCGTTGTATGGGTCGGTAACAATCAGATCCAAGTCATTGTAATTGTTCCAATTCAACAACACTTGCACATCGCCTGTAGTTGGTACAGGAGTTGGACAAGGGACTATTTCACCTGATTTCACTTTTTCCAACGCTTTATCCAATTGTATTAATTCGCCAATATTACCCTGCGTTTCCAAACCTGTTGCCCGCAAAACACAGATAATTTGTTTGGTTGTAATGGTATCGTTTATGCTTTTCATCAAAGCAACCGCGCCCGAAACAATTGGCGCTGCCATACTTGTTCCGTCCATTATTTGATAGTCGTTTTTGCCGATTGAACTGTAAATGCTTACACCCGGAGCCGAAATGGTTGAAAATGATCCGTAGTTGCTAAACTCGGCTTTGCTGACACCTCTATTGTTTTTGTCTGTCGCCGAAACGGTTATGAAAAGTTCGGGGCGTTGCAGTGCATCAATGCCAGCCAATACATTGTCATTACCTGCCGCTACTACAATGGTAGAATTGTGTCGTGCGGCAATTCGCATGATTTCACGCCATAAGCGTTCTTCTTCCTTAAAATGATTGCGTATTAAATCCTGTTGTACACTTTCGGAAAATTGAGAAAGAGATATAAATTGACTCCCCAACGAAACATTTACCACATCTGCTCCTTGATATAAGGCATATAAGATACCATCCAAAACGGAAGTGGTTGTCATCATACCACGAGCATCGGCAACCTGAATCGGCATAAATTTACAGTTAGGAGCAACACCGCAAATGCCTTTTCCATTATCTGCAATGGCTAAAGCCGTTCCCGCCACATGAGTTCCGTGGTCAATCTGTTGCGGAAAAATTTCGTCTGAGTGTCTCCATACGTTGTATGGTTGTACGACCTTATTACTCAATTCAGGGTGCTTCAAATTAAATCCGTTATCAATAATCGCCACAGTGATTTTCTCGGAACCGCGTGTAATATCCCACGCTTGTGGGGCATTGATTGTTTTTAAATACCATGATTTGTCAGGGTCGTTAAAAGCAGGGTCATTTGGCATGTAAACACCCTCAAACAATGCTTCATCAAAAACAAAGAGTTCATAATCTGGAGAAAATTGTCCGGGAATTGCCTGTTTCAACTGCTCACGTTCTTCTTTTGGAATTTTGATTTGCATTCGTTTTACGACATCATCGTAATATATTACTTGATACTTTTCGCCGGGATATTTTGCCTTGAAATCTTTAGCCAAGTCCAAAATGGATTTATCTTCATTTTCCATCAGAATATTCAATCGGTTAGCAATAATAGTAGGGTTTCCGGGAAGGATTTCCGTGTCATCTTCTATTGGCAGCAACACACCCTGTTGAGGCGGTAGCACATTTTCGTAGCCCGGAGGCGTTGGTACAGGATTATAGGGATTAATCGGGTCATAGATTCCACCGCCGTTGCCCACATTCGGATCTTCGCGCAGCCAAGTACTGTCGTTGCCGCCAAGCGCAGCTCCGCCGACCGGCAAGGAATGACTACAACCGTGGCAATTACGCAACAGCCACAAAAGCAAAAGTAACAGTAATATGAATAACAACAAACGTAAAAGCCATTTCAGACAACCTTTTCCTGCCCAAAGTCCACATAACCACAACCAGAAACGTTTCCACCAAGGAAGTTTTTTCTCAACAATGGGCGGAAATTCTTTCTGTCGATATTGAGCCGTAAATTCTTTATCCTCTGACACTTGACAACCGTGCGGGTCTTCACTCCAACCAATAAATTCATAGCCGTCTTTTGGCTCTACTTGTGGAATTTCATCATCACCCAGATAGGAATTTGCATCTTTTGTTATAAAATCATTACCCTGAAGTATCCCGTTTTCACCTGCATTGAAAGACACATTGAAAGGTGCGATTGGTAGAAAAACTTCAGATTCGTGCTGTACTTCGGGTTCTTTTTTTGTCTTTTTTATCTTGAGAGGCGATTTTTTGCGAATTACAGTAATATCTTCATCTACATTTTCACGCATTTGCATTCCCCACGCACCAAGCACAACTGTGTCATCATAGCAATACACAAAGCGGTCATCAACGAATTTTATCGCATCTGTCAAAAATTCCGCTTCTATGGATTTATTTGCATTTTTTAGTTCGTTTATTACGCTCAGATAGTGTTGTGTTGTTTCTATTTTGAGATTTTGATACTTTTCGGCATCTTCTCCTTGCAGTTCGGATAAAATGCGTGGGTCTTCATTTCTCGCTTTTATTCCGTGAAACTCTATTCTATCGCTATCTCTTACAGGATATGCCAAAAAATTGCGGTATCTATCGTTTATATATTTATCAATAATACTTGTTTCAGCGATTTTGTAGCGGTCGAAAATTGGTTTATTGCCAATCAACTGCAAATCTTTGAAATATTTTAAATCAGTGATGAATAAAAGTTCGTGTTTATCTACTGTTGCCATAATTATCCGTAATTTATGGTTCTACATTCATCAATTATTTTACCCAACTTGGCATTAGCTTCTAAATTATAGTTTGGAATATCACAAACAGATACAAAGCCAACTTTCAGGCGGTTGCTCCATGCAAGATAATTTCGAAAACTCGGCAACGATTTCATTTCTTCGGGATGTTCGGTCATAATTTCTGTTTGATTTTCAATCTTCGTAAAGAGCTCTTCAACCGAGCTTTCAGTCGGATTGGTGTTATTATCCAAAATCAAACATAAATTATTTTTCTCGTTTGCCTGCTGCAAATCATCGATTTCCGATTCATCAAGATATTCAAAGCCAACGGTATTGATACATTTGTTCAAAAGTTCGGCAGAAATATCCGCAACGATTTCATACGGCAAATCAGTTTTGCTGTGTCCATCGACATAACGGCGGATTTTTTCGGCAATTCGTTTGGCAATGCCCAATTTCTTTAACAATTTTTGGTACATATCTTTAATATTGTCCAACGAAGCATCCTGTCCCAAAATTTGTTGAATAAATATCTTATCGTTCAATGCGATGTATTCAAACCAATATTCGAGTAATGCCTCTGCCAATTGTTGAGCATTATTTTTAATCAAATCGGTATTACCGCGAATAAGCACTTCCAAATCAATTTGTTTTGCTTCAAGTTCGTCACGAAATTCTTTTATGCGTTCTTCAGTTTTCTTTTCGTATCTTGCACATAAACGCTCAAAATATTTCTCGACAGTATCGTCTTTTTCAATCGGAACTTCCATACGGAAAATGCTGTATTTGTCCTTATTTTCTACATCGCGGTGTTCGAGGTCATTAACTTTTTTGCGAAAAAGTTCAAGCACCGAACCTTCGTCAAGCATAAACTCGCGCATCAGATGTCCGTAGTTTTTGATTTTATCGGCGCTGAAAGCGGTTGCCAACTTTACTTGGATATCACCTGCTGTATTTTTTGCCTTTTCCAATTCCTCATCTTTATCATTGCTATGGAAGTGTTTAAGCAGCTCGTTAATAATTGTTTGAAAAATTCCGTTGAGTTCTATACGCATTTTTGCCATTCGTGCAGGATTAATATTGTCGGCAGCAATCGTGAGTTTGTCTATGATCAATTTCGTACCATCTTTGTTGATAGCTGCCGCTTCGTCCCACGATTCAGCAGGATTGGCAAAGTGGCGTTTTACAAAATCGTAGTCAAGAAAAGATTGACGCAGGTCTTGTCTGAAATTGGGATATTGAGGCGTTGAAACCTCAACTAATTCCTTTTTATTTGTATTAAATCCTTTGAAAAGGTTACTTGGCGTTTCTGATTTTTCAAAATCGCGTAAAAGGAAGATATTTTGAAAATCGGGTTGTGATTTAGCCCAATTTTCAAACCATGAATAAGTTACTTTCTCAAAACATTCTTTTTCTAATGTTGTTGTAAAACGCTGCAACCAACGGTTACTTAATGGAGTTCCTGTTCCGTCCGATTTATCTTGCAAAGGATTATATGCCAAATTAATATTAAAGAAAGTACCTATAACAAACAGAGGTGGAATTTTTGATTTTGCAACAAACGCTTCTCTTTTTTCTGCTGTATCTCCTACAATTTTATTTACCCAATTATTGAGCAGTCGTGGCATTATGCGTTGAGCCGTTTGTTCGTGTTTTGCACAGAAAATCAAAATGTTAATTTTTTCAGCATCAGAATATTTATTGAACAAATACGCCACTTTTCCACGCAGAAGTAAATCGGGAATGGTTTCGTTTTCAATTGCTTCCAATGGTTTTTCCATTCTTGACCTTGCGCCCGGAAAATCCAATAAATCAGTTTCTTTCAAAAATGGTTTGCTATTGAGTAATGTTTCCGACTGACTGAAAACTAATTCTGCTGTCAAAGCACAGAGATACGATTTTGCAAACTCAATTTCTTGATTTGATTGAGGTAATAATAATTTGGTAATAGCAGTATAATTTGGTTCTATTATGTCGTCCGGCTCGGCATAGATTTCATGCAGGCGTTTTACATCAAGCAAAGTGCCATAAGCATATAAAACCGATTCCATTGGCAAATATACTTCTTTTGCAAAATTGAGTTTTTGGTACTTGTCAATCAATTCACCGAGCAAGTTTGTAAAAATTTCATTTCTGTTCCACAAAAGTGAAAAAATATCGCTCCACTCGTCCGGTCTTGCTTTTGAAATCAGTAATGAAATTTCGTCAAAGAATTTTGAATCAATTACTTTATCGGCTTTTTGAAAATATTCATTAAAATAATCCTGCATATCAAGCACATCATCTTCAACAAAAACTGTTTGTTGCACTTTACGATCTTTTAATTTATCTTTCGTCTGGAAAACCTCTGTATTGATTTCGTCTGTCGATAAGAAATGTATATTTTGTGAAGTTTTGAGGTTAATATCGTTGTAGAAGCTGTCGCAAAGTACTAAGACAATATCAGCAGGTGAGAGTAAAACGGCTTTTATCGGAAATTTCTGATTTACAGGTTTATAACTTACTGAAAAACGAGAAACCAGACTTGTGGATTCACTTCCGCCACCCGGAGGATTTATTTTTTCAATAAAATTATGCTCACTGCCGTTTTCATCTTTGATATTGAATGGTTTGCCTTCTTCCGAAAGCAAACTGCTAACAAGGTAGGATTTACCGACTTGACTTTCGCCATAAATCGCAGCAGCAGGATTACCTTCGAGGGCAAACTTCTCCCTATTCAACATGCGGCGACAATTTACCATATTACGATAAAACTCTTTCGCTTTATTACCTTCTAATGAATTTTTATTCCAAGTGTTAGCTCTTTCAATTATTTCGAGTTGTTTTTGTATATTTTTTTCCATTATTATGCCCTCCTCATTTTTGTGAATTATTGATATTCAAGGAAAAAATACCGGAATCGAGCCAAAAGTTTTCTACTTCGCTCATACTTTGAACTTGCAAATTGAAGAATTTTGTACTCAATACATTACCGTCTTTATCGGTAATTTCTACAAGGTTTAATTTCTCAATATCTTCATTTGGATTGCGGTCAATAGTAATTTTTAGCGGTATTCCTCTACGGATTTTCTCTTTCTCTGCTCTAATACCTTGTTCAACTTCATTTTGACTTGGCTCATCATCAAGTCTTCCTCTAACACGGTCTTCGATTTTGTAATCGTTGTAGTCAAGCGTGTAAAACGGTCGTGAAGGATACGCTTCAATATCTAACTGCCGAACTCCGATACGGAAAGGTAAAGATGGAACTTGCACAATTGCATGATTGTTGTCGGGCGAAATGATTGTATTTAAATAAACCAAAGTATCTTCATTCAGTTTTCCGAAATAATACGTGGTTGGCAACAGTTTGGCTTTCAATTTTGAAAGATTCAGTGTAAAGCCGTTCAAACCGTTTTCGGCTAAATATCCAATCATTGCACCTGTTGTAATAATTGATTTGGGATTCAAGAATTTTCCATTACCGTCGATATATGGATAGCGTTTATCTTCCGGATACCAACGACCTACGCGATAATCGTTCATTGTTTTTAGGCGATTCGGCGAAATAGCATAATAATTCAAAAACAAGTCGGTGAGCGGTTTGAGTGAAGTAGGGCGACCGGACAGAAGCACAATATCGCAAGCATAATAGGATAGTAGCGAAGATATTTTGCCAATCAGCGAATCAAAGACCTGCTCTACAATGTCAGTAACGACTTTCTTTTTGTAAATCCATTGCAATTCTGTGAAATCAAAGCCAAAACTGTTTTGAAAATGTTGTAAAATGGCTTGTGTAGGTGGATTAGTTCCAAAAATATCGCTGTACGACAGGATTTTATCGTCAGAGTTTTGCTTCAACAATTCAAGATAATAAGAAACAATCGGCACGGAAATTTGCAAATTGAAATCGCTGCGAAGTTGGCGATTACGGAACGAGACACCGTTGTCTGTTCCCAAAAACGGTTGCATTAATTCTACCGAATTTATGCCGAGTTCTCTTACTTTCTTTTCAATCGGCGAATGCTGTCCTTCGATAACAAGCTGTTGAACAAGTCGCTTCATTAAATCGTCTCCTGCCAAATAGAAACTTTCCCAGAATAGCGGAACAGGCGTTAATATGCATTGTGAGTTACTGTCATCGTATTTATAAGCGGCAATCATCACATCTGTTGTACCAGCGCCAATATCAACCGAACCAACCGTAAGCGACTTTTTACTGTAATCATCTAAAACATTATCAGTACGAACCTTACCGTAAAAATCAAAATAGTCTTTTACATTTTTCTGATAGCGTTCTTTGATTTCGGCATAAAGGAAGACGAATTGAGCTGAAGTTGCTTCGTCGTAAATCCATTCGGTGCGTTCCTCTTTCGTCGAAAGTTTTTTAGCGGAGGGAATAACTTTTATTCGTCTGCGAATTTCGTTCTCATCTATTTCCTCGGAATATGTATTTTCAAAGAAACGGTCGAGTATAATGGCTGCATCTTCGGCACATTTACGCAAGGCAATCTGCTCTTTTTGAGACATTGCCGTAGGGCAAGTTACAATGATACGCCCAATTTTTTTTGGGGTTGATTCTCCTCCCCAATGATTGCGCTGCTCATAAGAATTGATTTGCATCTTTGCTTGCGACAGAATTTCGAGAAAAGCAAAAGTCATCAACGCTTTGCGAGAATAACGGTTTTCAATAGCCCCACTTCCTTCAGTGTTGATAGAACCATCCATATTCAACTGTTCCGAAACGCCTTCAATGTAAATCGGTTTGGCAGTTTCACCTTCGATTTGCACAAATTCCCATTCTTGTTTTTGCGGTTTCTCGTCCCATAAAAAGCGTTTCGGGCTTGAAAAAGTGCTCGCTTTTTCTTCACCCTTATTCTGATTTGTTGCTTTGTGAATCAATCGATTTGCCTCTTTTCCTAATCGAATCACACTCGGATACACAAATTGGCGACTGTTCTCTAATCCAAATTTGCCGCCGAAATCGGCTTCGCGAAAAGCCAAACGCATATCGAAAGAATCACGATATTTGTTGAGTATTCCGTTTATGACAGGTGTTGTAAAATCTTGCAATTCTAACGGACTTGACTTTGTAAAATCATTGTTATCGAATAAAACAGCGCAAGTACGGGAGTTGCCTATATCAACAACCAAATCAACATCTCCATAAGCAGCATTTTGGTTGGAAAATAAAGTGATAGTCGGTAATATTTTTTCGCCATTATCTTTTTTCAATTGTTGAATATATCTGATTAAAAATATGTACTGAGCCAAGTATTTCATTCTTGGCATTGGTACACCTTTTAAATCGTTGATATTTTCGACATTATGAAAATGTTTTAAAATGTAATTGTCCACCCAACCGCAATACTTTTCTTCCGAGCAATAGCCAATCAAATCTTCTTCGGTATTGCACAAAGCATAATTTTTTGAAATGTCGGCGGCACTTGTAAAAATCGGCGTTTCCTGCTTATCCTCTTTTTCAAAACCCTCTTCTCTAAAAACAGTTCGTGTGTCAAAAGCCAACAAAAGATTGTATTTTCGTAACCTGCCGCTTGTTTCATGCGGAATGAGTTTAAAACGACACCAATTGGTTGGTCCAAAATCCGAACGATTTCCTTTGAGTTGAAAAAATGGCATCGGAAACCACGTATTTTCAAACTTTTTCCAATCGTCTTCACTTATTCTTCCTACTGATACATCAAAACAACCCGAATCTCTTGCTTCTGCGGTATCAATTGGAATTATGTAACTATGGTCAAATTCATCATCACTACTGATTGTTTCCCAAGAGTCGATAACTTTGTATTCGTTATTCAAAGTAGCATAGCCGAGATTACGTCCGTATAGAATATGCTTTTTGAGCCAAATCTCTTCTTCCGAAAAGAAATGAGCAATTTCCAACTTTTTCTGTTGATCTTCTATATCAAGCCATTCGTGAAAATACATTTTAAAGTTGTCGTTCAAATTGATTTCCATCGGAATGGAAAAAAACTGAATACCTGAGTTTGCAATTAGATTCATAATTACACCATATTTTAATTCTGTGTTGCTTTACTCTGCATGAATACCACCTCTTATAAAGCAGTGGAATTAAAAAATGATGATTTTTAAAGTTCTATTTTTTAGCAAGATACAATGTCATTTTGAGTTGTTAAACATTTTGTTAAATAAATAGTAAAACAAAACCGGATAAAATATCTTAACCATCATTTTAATTTCCTTTATATGAAGTATATAGTTTAACTTAAAACTAATTTCTTGCAAAAAGTAATAAAACATTTGATTAAACAACCTGAAAAACATTCATATACAATCATTTATTATACCCATTTTAAAGAACGGATTAATAATTTTTATGCTTTTAATTCGATAATTCACAATTATTTCATACCTTTGCATGGCAAATTTTTTCTCTAAATTCCACTGCTTTATAATAATCGGAACTGCTAAACGACTGAATTATTTTGGCATTTGCCTTATCTACAACAGATTGCCCTAATGAAGCCAAATAAATACGAGTAGTGGACTCGTTTTCGTGTCCCATACTTTCACTGATAACTTCAACGGGAATGCCTTTGCGAAGCGCCAATGTTGCCCATGTATGCCGGCTAACGTATGAGCTTAATGATTTTTCCAATCCAAGTATTTCGGATATTCGTTTCAGCCGTTTGTTGTGTTTGCGCAATTGACTTGAATTATCTCTATTCTGAATAGAATAGACAGGCAGTAAATAATCCTCTATTACCTGTAATTCATAACGAGAAACGATTTCTTCCATACAAGGCTCAATCTTGATGGTTAGCATTTGCTTAGTTTTGCTGCGTGAATAAATGATGTATCCATTTTTCACGTTTTGTTTCCGAAGATTAGCCATATCTACAAACGATATTCCCCGCATATAGAAACTGAACATAAACAGGTCGCGAGCCAAAGCCAATGCCGGATATTCTGTCAAATTCAAGTTTTGGAGTCGTTTAATAACATCTTCATTCACAGCACGCTTGATGGTCTTATCTATACGAGTAAAAATATTGATAAACGGATTCTTTTGTGAAGTTAATCCACGTTTAACAGCCTGATTATAAACAGAACGTAACGACCGCATATAACAGGATATGGTATTTTTCATCATTCCGGTATTATTCAGATAAGATTCATATTTCCGAATCAAGTCATTATCAATTTTATCTAACAGAATATCCTGTCCGCAAAGAAAACGTTCAAAACTGCGTTTGGTTGTCAGTAAAATAGTTGCCGTTTTATTGCGGTTTTCTTCTTTTAACTGTTTAATAACGTACTCAACAAAAGGGAAAAGATAACCGTTGAATGAATTACCGGTATATAAATCAGCCAGTTCATCAACCGTATAATCGCTTTTTATTTCAAGCAATCGAATCAGTTCATTTAGCTGCTTTATTTCAGCATCCAAACCAATTTTTATTGATTGTAAATGACTTTGACGTTCCATGTTGGAATTACCGAACAAAACCGTTTCTTGTTTGTTATCCCATTCGGCTTGATAAAGTCGAAAACGGGTTCTTAGTAACTTTACGTTCCTGTTGTGAATCAGTTGCACGCAGATAACTCCCTCCTTACCTTTAACTTTTGAGGGTATTAATTTGAATTTTATTGATGTACTCATTATTAATATGTTTTAAGATTTATCATAACTTGAATCCTTTTGAGTGATTTTCATTATTGAAATTAGGTGTGCCGGATATAGCCGGTTTAACGCCAACTATTTCCTCATATTCTTTCAAACGCTTATCGGTCAAATAAGGATTAGCATTGCGGGATTGCTCGTTCTTTTGCGTTTTCTCGGATTTATCTTCACTCTCATCAATCGGTTTCAGCGACAATTGTATTTTCCTGTCTAAAGCGAAGAGTTCTGATTTCAGGTCTTTTAATTCATTTTCCTTACGCCATGTTGACCCTGCAATCTCCTTTAATACCGGTAAATCAGCCGACAATTTCACATTGTCTTTCTCGTATTTCTCAATCAGCGACGGTATTTTTTCCAAAGCGTGAAGAAAAGACTGTACTGCCAATTTCGGGTCGTTAGCGATATGACCGTTGTTGTGGCTGTATTTGACATGCCCCTCACCCTCGATAAAAAAACGGTTTTCTTTCATAAACAAACCCTCTTTCATGCTGTCTTCGGTTTTGACAAACAATTTGAAACCGTATAATTCACCGATTGGATAATGTTCGCCGTGCGTAGTGGCATGGTCGTTCAGGTGGTTCAGTTTGGCGGCAAGCGTTTTTACATCAGAGCTTTCTACTCCATCAAGTTTTAAGGGGTTGAGTTTGTTACCCTCTTTGTCGTATTGTACGCGGCTGTTAAACGTTTCCCAATCGCCTTTCATTCTTGAAATAAGTTCGGTATTTCCATCTACCGTGCGTACTATGTCTTCCATTTTATGTACGGATACCGCCTTATTCTGATTAAAACTTCTGTGTTCACTTTCAAGGGCTGCGATTTTCTTCTCCAGACGCGCTTTTTCCAAAAGGTCAGTATTACCGGAAAGAATAGCGACGTATTCCGAAAAATTCATACCGCTTTGTTCGTCCATACTTCCTTCATCAATTCGACGACTGCCCATATTGTTGGTTTTCAGTTGAGTAATAAATAACTGTTTGTTATGCAAAAGATTGAATTTGTAACTGTCCAACGACTTATCAACTGCATAAATAATTACATCAACCTTGTTGTCGGCAGACAGTTTGGCAACCTCATTCCCTTTGCGTATTGCCCTGCCTTCGCGCTGTTCCAAGTCCGATGGTCGCCAAGGACTGTCCAAATGATGAATGGCGACAGCACGTTGTTGTGCATTGACGCCTGTTCCAAGCATTTCGGTTGAGCCGAACATTACGCGTATATTCCCTTCATTCATTCCCTGAATCATTGTTTTACGTGCAGTCTCTGTTTTGGCTTCCTGAATAAAGCGGATTTCATGAGCGGGTATTTTGTGGTCTTCAACCAATTTGCGTTTGATTTCGCTGTAAACATTCCATTCGCTCGGCTTGTATGTTCCCAAATCGGAAAAAACAAACTGCGTTCCTTTGTCTTTATCGTATTTTTTGTAATATTCAGCAATTTTGGCGGCGCAATGGGAAGCCTTATTATCAATGTGGTCATCATATTTATTTCTGTCAATCATCCGCATGTCAAGCGACATTTTACGGGCGTAGTCGGTTGCAATCAGCATTTTGGCATTCATTTCCCTGTCGTCGAGCGGCGCACGTCCAAGCAGAGTTGCATCACCGCTTTTTGCAAAGGCTATTAATTTCTTGATAAATTCTTCCTGCTGAGGCGTTTGAGGTATGTTGTGCAACATTTCACGTTTTTCGGGACGGTCTATCCCTATATCCTTTGCTGTGCGGAAATCGGTAATTTCGCTGTAAAATGCAGCTAATTCGGGAACTTTGATAAAATATCTAAAACGTTCCTTTTGGACAATTTCGTTTGTAACCGAAAATTCATAATCGGTGCTTTTCTTGGCAAATACCGCTGCCCATGCATCGAAACTGTTGATATTTTGCCGTTCCAATTCCTGCGGTCGCAAGTATTTGAAAAGTAAATACAATTCGGTCAATGAATTGGAAATGGTAGTGCCGGATAGAAAAGTCGCACCTAAATCCTTGCCGGTGCGTTCCTGAATAGTACGTAAAGCAAACAGCATATTCAATGCTCGCTGACTTCCGTCTGGATTGCCCAAACCCGCTACACGGTCGTGCCGGGTGTTGAACATCAGGTTTTTAAAACGATGGCTTTCATCTACAAAAACATGGTCAATGCCCATTAATTTGAAGTCCACTACGTCATCGGTACGGTTTTTGATTTGTTCGGTCAGGTTTTTAATTTTGACTTCCAGATTTTCCTTGCGTTTTTCAACGCCGCGCAACATTCCTGAGGAAACGTCTTTACCCTGTGCGCGTAACACATCCAAATTTTCATCCACACTTTGTAATTCCTTTTCCAATATCTGTTTTTGAATTTCAGGCGATTGGGGTATCATACCGAATTGATCATGGGTAAGAATAACCGCATCCCAACTGTTATTTTTTATATCATTGAAGATTTTAACGCGGTTCTTTGGCGTAAAATCTTCCTTGCCCGGATACAAAATTTTTGCATTGGGATAGGCTTTCCGGAATGTGGCGGCAATTTCGTGAACATTGGCTTTCAGTCCGATTATCATCGGTTTGTTTGAGAGTCCCAAGCGTTTCATTTCGTAAGCACCGCAGCACATTATCAAAGTTTTACCTGCTCCCACTTCGTGGTCGCAGATTCCGCCGCCATTTTGTTTGAGCATCCATATTGCATCTTTTTGACTTTTGTATAAATCAGGAATACCCAAATTCTTCAAATTCAAATCGGGAAACGTTTGGTGCGAGCCGTCATACTGTGGACGTACAAAACAGTTAAATTTACGGTTGTAAAGTTCTGCTAAACGCTGTTTAAATTCAGGCGACTGACTATTCAGCCAATCGGTGAAACCGTTACGGATTTCGTCAATTTTGCTGTTGGCTAATTGGATTTTTTCGCCGTCACGTACTTTCACGGTTTTTCTGTCGCCGTTTTCGTCCGTAACTTCTATGCTTTTGGAAATATTGGGTGTGGTATTGTGCAGCGCATGTTTCATCAGAGCCACGCCGTCATATTTGCGAAATTCACCGCGAACACAAAACTTGTCATTTATATTGGCGTTGCCGTATGAAGCGCTGACGGAATATTCATCTCTTGTATTAGAATAATGAATATTCGTATTCACATCAAACAGATAGGTGGCATATTTACTGTAAATGTTTTGAGGAATCCAACGCTCGCCAAAGTTAAAATCCAATTCTTCAAAAGTAATCGGGCGCGGTATAGCATCCTGTAATGCCTTCAATGAAGCTGCCGCTTCAAATCTATATTCGCTTTGAGGATTGTCTTTCAGATATTGTTCCAAGCTTTCGGCTTTTTCAACCACATTGCCTGCAATAAATTTGTCCGACACTTCATAATCGCGGATATGCGGATTATAATAAATCCGTCCGTGCAAATCTTCAAGCATTTCCTCACGGCTTTTTTCAGGCATCAGCGACAGCATATATTCAGTATTAACCTCGCCGAATTTGTTTAACGAAGCGGATAATGCCTCCATTGAATTTGCAACTTCGATTATTTCATTAGGGTTGAATGAGACAGGTTGTGTGAAAATATCGGCTTTGGTAAATTTTCCGTCAATGGCTCGTTCTAACGACAGTATTTCCTGCCCGCCCGCATCCATTTTGATTAAATCAAGGTTTTTACGGTCGTTCAGGTTTCCGTAACGGCGCACAAAATCGTCATATAGCAAATTAAGTGATTGTCGTAAGTCCTTGTTTTCTATCTTCTCGGTTGCTTCGTAATTATATAACAGATGATAGGTATCGCGAAATTGGATATATTGTTCAGCTTTTTGCTTTTGTAAAGGGTTTAATTCCAAAGGCATAAATACAGCATCATCGCGGTAACGCTCTTTCAAAAAGCCGACTTGTCCCTTGTCAATAACCAATGAGCCTTGCTTGTGAAATTCCAGTACAGCAGCAGCAAAGGGACGCGGTTCTATTGGGAGTTCTGTCGGTTTTTCCTTTGCCGGAGCAGGTTGTGGGCTGGTTTGTGTTTTATTTTCTTGCGGCTGTGAAAACAAATCAAGTTGTCGGGGATTTGCCACCTGTTTTATCCGTTTACCTTTCTTTTTTGTGTTTAATTGTGTGCGTTCTTCCTCAGAAAAACCGAAAAGGTCGTAAAGGGACATAAGCGGCTCGACGCTAATGCTGTTTGCCTGTTCCTTTACTTTCACCTTTTCAGGCTGCTCTTCTCCGTAAATTCCCATATCAATAAGATCTTCGTCTGAAAAGAGGTCGTCAAAGCCAAGCGAATTTTCCTCCCAATCAAGCTGCTGCGTACTTTTCCTTGTACCGTATTTATACGCTTCTGCTTCCTGTCTTTCATATTCCCAATCGTCGTCGGACACCGGATGACCGTTTAGGTGAGGATGTTTTCCAACAAATTCGTCCCATTTGCCTTGCTTAACGGCTTTTACTGCCTCATCTATTTCTGCGTATTCTTCCGGCGTTGGTTCGTTCTCAAAATTTTCCGGTATTGGAAGGCTTTCATTTCGCGAATGTCTTTCAGCTTCCTCAATCGTTGCGCCCATTTCCTGCCAGTCCTGTTCGGTAGGCTGGTATGCATGGGGTGTTTGCATAATATTGTTTTCATTTAGATTTTTGTTTTGGGGATTATTAGTCCAATGGTCTTCTATGGCTTGCCAAAATGGGTCGAGGTCATCAGGAAAGGATTTTTCTTCGGGTGCAATCAGTTTCTGCTTAATATCTTTGGCGACAACAGCCTGCGACTGTTCCGGCGCATTTAAAAAGTAATGCTCCAAATCGAGGTTTTGGTAAATATCCTCTTTAAGCATTCTTTTCAAGTCGGCAGCCATTCCGGCAGTACCGCCATCATGAATAAAAACCGTTGCAGGTTTGCCATAAGGGTCGGTATCCACATAGCCTTTGGTATGCACCACACGGTCGAAATTTTGAAAAAGATTATTAATTTTTTCGCCGTTAGAAAGGGTACGGCTTTTTACAAATGCTTGCTCGTTTGGCGTTTGCAACCCTTTTCTGCTATTCTTTTGCAGAATAATTAAGTCGCTACCGACCTCTGTTCCTGCGTGGTCGGTAAAAAGATTGTTCGGCAAACGAACTGCCGAAACGAGATTAGTATTTTTCATCAGCCAATCGCGCACAGGCTCATTTTGAGGACTGTTCATCACGCCCTGCGAAGTAATAAATGCCACGATTCCGCCTTCGCGCAAATGGTCTATGCTTTTTAGAAAAAAATAGTTATGAATGGCGCGCGTGGATTGACGTTTTACTTCGTCGCCCGATTTCATAAAAGAGGCATCAAAAACAGCTACATCTCCGAAAGGAATATTGGAAGATATGACATCAAATTTATTATCCGGTCGGTTTTCGATTTCTTCAAAACCTCTGATATGTACTTTATCATTCGGATTAAGATGCGAAAGTATTTTGCCTGAAAGTAAATCTTTTTCAAAACAAACGGACTCGGTATTTGGAAACGAATTTTTAAAATTTTGGGCAAATGCGCCGTTTCCTGCCGACGGGTCAAGAAAGCGGACAGGTGTAATGCCATTTTCTTTTAGCGAATCCGAAATGGTTTGAATAATTTCGGGCGGTGTATAAAAAGCCGTTAACACTGAACTTTTAAGGCTGTCGAAATATCGCTTATATTCCTGCTCGTTCTTGAAATTTTCACGGATAACTGTTTGTAACTCAGAAACCATTGGAAATAACGGCATATCAGTTTGAGTCCAATACGCTTTATCCTTTTCTGATTGCGAAGGATTAAGAATACATTTTAATCCGCCGAAACCACTGTATTGCCCTAATATGGCACGTTCCGCTTCTGTTGCTTTCCGTTTTTCTTTATCCAATAAAAAAGCAATGCGGATAGCCTCTATATTCGTCTGCAAATGCGTTTTCTTATTGTAACTCATGGCTTTCGAGATATAAGGCGATAGTGCCGGTCAGTTCTGTGTAGAGTAGTTCATATTCAGGCTCATAAGCGAAGTTGTCCGAAAGAGGATACTCTGCAAATACGGATTCACATTCCGGCAACAGTTTCAGTGCCATGTCTTTTGCTTCCTCCTCCGGTATTTCATCGGCAAATTCATTCCAAAGGATATTAACTAAAGTATCGTGTTTGGAAAAGTGCAATCCGTTAAACAGGATTTCATTTGCCTGTTCAATGGCTTGTTCGGGCGTATCGCCGCTCAGAATAGCTTGTTCGTAGCTTTCGGTTGCCGCCGTTGCACAGGAAAAGATAAAACGATTGTCCTTCAACCGTTCGGGATGGCTTTCTTTTAGAAAAGCCAGTAATGACAGACGGAAATAGGATATATCCGGCGCATGATTTTTATTGTTCATACTTTTACGAATTTTATAAACAAGCGTAAAGTTTGTAATAAAAGCTGTTGAAATTATTGATATTCAGATGGGTGGCAGGGGTTTACCGACCAATTGGCAGGGGTTTGCACTATAGTTACAAAAAGCTCAAAAAAATGTTTCGTCCGAAAAAACTTGTCTTTTACAACATCATCCTGTTATTCATACGAACAAATTTGTATGACCGATGCAAACCCCTGCCACCAGAGTGCAAACCCCTGCCACATTTCAGAAACTTCTTTTTCTGCAAATACCGTTCATCTACTTTTGCGTTTGCGCTGCTATTGGCGTAAACTAAAAATAAAGTAACATGGACGAAAAATTAAAAGACCAAGATGTTTTACTGGTCAAAGAAAAAGACAACGACGAATTGAAAGTCGTTAAGGGTATCAATCCCGAAAACAAAAAATTGGACACGGTAAGTCCAAAGCCCGAAAACCAGCAGGATTTTATGAAACTTGACAAGCATGGCAATATGCTTGAAAATTTTTTGGAAAATTTCAGCCGACAATTCAAAGACCCGACTCACTTCCTTTTCTTCAAAGCGCCTGCCGACAAAGTAGAGGAAACGGCAAAAAACTTGCAGACAGCATTGAAAAATCCCGAAGCGCCTGAAAACAAACAGCTTTTGGATATGCACAAGGTTGAGCCGCAGGCACAAACTCAAAAGGAATATGCTATTAATCCTGATCTTGTAAATTGGGAAAAGTTTGAGAAATACGGCATTACCCGCGAGGGATTGGAAAAATCGGGCAATATGGAAAAATTGCTTGATTATCAAAAGACAAACCTAATGCCTATTGCTATGAAATTTGACGAAGAAACCTTGCGTTCCGATGCCCGTTTTTCATTGCGCAAACAGGATGACGGTACTTTTTCGCCGAACGTTCATCTTATTCGACACCAACCGGATTTGGAACGTCCGTATTTCGGTATCAAATTTTCAGAAGACGACAAGCAAAATTTACTGAAAACAGGAAATTTGGGTCGAGTGGTTGAAGCTGAATTTAAGCAAGGTGAAAAAACGCCTGTCTTATTGTCGTTAGACAAACAAACCAATGAATTAGTAGCTTTTCGCAAGGAATGGTTGAAAGTTCCCGATACCTACAAAGGCGCTCAATTGGACGAAGAACAAAAACAAAGATTGAGTAACGGCGAAAAGGTCGAAATCAAAGGAATGATTTCTACAAAAGGTAAACCATTCGACGGTGAAGTACAGTTTAATGCCGATAAACGCTATTTTGAGCTGATTTTCGACAACGGCAAAAAACAATCTCAAAGTCAAAATCAAAAACAGGATACCGGACAGAACGAAACGAAAGGAGTGCGTATCCCTAAAAATATACTCGGCGTCGATTTGACGGAAAAGCAACAGAATACCCTGAAAGCCGGAGAAAAAATATATGTATCGGGAATGAAAGACAAAGAAGGACAGGATTTCAATGCCTATATCAAAGTGAACGCAGAGAAAAATAGATTGGACTTTTTCAAATTCAATCCGGACAAAGCAAAAAAGCAAGGCGCAGAGGTTACTCCCGACAATGCACACAAAACGCAGGTAGCAGTTAACTCCGAAGGTAAAACCAACGAAGCAACCAAAAACCTGAAAGAACCTTTGAGGCAGGGACAAACGAAACCTGACGAAAAGCAGGAAGAGAAACAACTGAAGAAAAAGACAGGAATAAAAATGTAATAATCACCACTAAAATTCAATAAAAATGAATACAGCAATCATAGCAGAAAAGCCGAGCGTAGCCCGCGAAATAGCGGCTATTGTCGGCGCAACACATAAGGAAGACGGTTTTATGACCGGCGGCGGTTATATGGTAACTTACGCTTTCGGACATTTGGTACAGTTGGCATATCCCGAAGATTATGGATTTACGGGATTTGTCCGCAAAAACCTGCCGATTCTACCTGATACTTTTATTCTCAAACCGCGACAAATACGCGATGGAAAAGAATATAAAGAAGATACAGGCGCATTAAAGCAACTGAAAGTAATTAAACACGTTTTCGACAGTTGTGATAAAATCATTGTCGCTACCGATGCCGGACGCGAAGGGGAGTTGATTTTCCGGTATATTTATTCCCATCTGAATTGTAAAAAACCGTTTCAACGGCTTTGGATAAGCAGTCTGACGGACAAAGCAATTAAAGACGGCTTACAAAATTTGAAATCGGGCAGCGATTATGACAATCTGTATTTTGCTGCAAAAGCACGTTCCGAAGCGGATTGGCTGGTAGGGATTAACGCAAGTCAGGCATTGAGCGTTGCAGCAGGACGCGACGTATTTTCACTTGGACGGGTACAAACGCCCACATTGGCGATGATGTGTAAACGGTTTTTGGAAAACAAAAACTTTGTTTCCACTCCCTTTTGGCAAATTCGCATTCAAACGGAAAAGTCGAATGTTTCGTTTTCGGCAATCAGCAACGAAAAGTACGAACAAAAGGATGCTGCAAATACCGTTTTTCAGAACTTGCAGGGAAACAGCTTGCAAGTTCAGTCTGTTGAAACAAAAACGGTTAATGGGGAACCACCGCTTTTGTATGACCTTACCTCTTTGCAAAAAGAAGCTAACAGTAAATTCGGTTTTTCGGCAGATAAAACGCTTTCCATTGCGCAAAAACTGTATGAGGCAAAACTCATTACCTACCCTCGTACCGGAAGCCGTTATATTTCAGCCGATGTATTTGATGAAATCCCCGAACTGATAAACAGTTTAAAAAATCATCAGCGTTTCGGCAATTATGCTTCATCATTGGACAATTCAGTGTTGAATATCCGCAGTGTGGACGACAAAAAAGTTACCGATCATCATGCGCTTTTGATTACCGGAAATACCCCCAAAGAATTAACAAACGATGAACAAACAATTTATGAAATGATTGCCGGTAGAATGCTCGAAGCCTTTTCAAAAAAATGCGTAAAAGATGTAACAACAGTCGTTTTAACTTGTGCTGATACGCTTTTTGAGGCAAAAGGGACGGTTGTAAAACAGGCAGGTTGGCGGGCTGTTTTTGGCGAGAAAGAAGAAACGGACGAAGACTGTAATTTACCGGAAATCGGGCAGGGAGAAACGCTGCCAATCCTGCAATCCGAAATATTGGAAAAACAGACAAAACCCAAACCGCTGCATACCGAAGCTACATTGCTCGCAGCAATGGAATCGGCAGGCAAAGAAGTCGAAAATGAAGCGGAACGTGAAGCAATGAAGGAAAGCGGTATCGGAACACCCGCTACCCGCGCTGCAATTATCGAAACGCTGTTTGCCCGCGATTATATCAGCCGTGAAAAGAAATCGCTTGTGCCGACTAAAAAAGGATTAACGGTTTATGAAACGGTCAAGGACAAACAAATTGCAGATGTGGCGCTAACAGGGAATTGGGAAAACACATTAACGCAAATAGAACGGGGAGAGATGCAACCTGAGACTTTTCAGAACGCAATTAAAATCTTTACCTGTCAAATTACCAGAGAACTGTTGGAAAGCAAAATCGAAGTTTCAGACAATAATACTTGTCTTTGTCCCAAGTGCAAAAGTGCACAGGTGCGTTTCTATCCCAAAGTCGCGAAATGTATGAATGAAAATTGCGGGCTGGTTGTCTTCCGGAATATAAGTGAAAAGCAACTGTCCGACAAACAAATGACAGAACTGCTGACATCAAGGAAAACTTCTGTGATTAAAGGTTTTAAAAGTAAATCAGGAAAAACATTTGATGCCGGTTTAAAGCTCGACGAAAACTTTAAAGTTATATTTGATTTTCCGGAGAAGAAAGGAACAAAAGGGAAAAAATAGTACCTTTGCCACTGAAATCGTAAAGTCATAATGGTTTTTGCTGTTTTGTGCTTTGGATTTTAGTGGTGGCTCTGCCGAGAGGGATACTTGGCAGAGCTTTTATTATACCATTTCGTAAAATTAAGGAATATCCGTATATTTGTAATTGATAACAAAAAATAAAAAATGGCAAGGAAGAAACGTCACGATCATCATTATTGTAAAATTTGCGGAGAATATAAAGCAAATGAAAAATTTAGTGGAAGCGGGCATGCTGCCCATATCTGCAAATTATGCGCCTCATTACCCATAGAGCGAAAAAATGAATTGCAACGCATGAATAAGGTTGCACAAATCGCCGAAAAACTTCGTCTTACGAGAGAAGAATGGGATTTACTTGAAAAATATTCCAAAAACAAAAAATACCCCGAACTGCAGGAATATGCCGGTGATGTATTGGAGCATCACAGACAAATGAGGGAAAGCCGCAAGCCGCAAATTGAAGAAGTC
>Ga0123357_10000533_pt1 | contig 37401 bp, 41 predicted proteins | sample TergutEmb28metaG_FD_89873 | JGI IMG/M metagenome (GOLD analysis project Ga0123357, IMG submission 89873) | Embiratermes neotenicus P4 segment gut microbial communities from Petit-Saut dam, French Guiana - Emb289 P4 | ecosystem: Host-associated > Arthropoda: Insects > Digestive system > Gut ... | reverse complement strand
TTTATTTTCACTACCTTTGCCCATGTTGTTTTTTTATTGGTGGTACAACAAAAATACAACATTAGGGTGAAACTTTAGAAGGAGTAACCCTTTTTTTTTATCGGGCAGTAGTGATTATCTATAATATTTTTTTGCAAAGGTACAAAAATAATTGAGAATTTACGGATAAAAAAAGCAGCGCCGCATATTTGCGACCCTTCAATTGTTCCCCTCCTTTGGAGGGGCTATGGGAGGCGTTTTTCAGGCACGGATTGCAAATCCGCGCCAACGAGGGAAACCTGTGTCAAAATTTTTAATTTATGCGAATGACGAGTTAAAAAATCAAAGCACCTGCTTTAATTCGTTGAATAATAACTCTTTCCTCTTCAATGGTGTAAATTATAGCCATTTTTTTATATTTTACATTTCGCACTCTTGAGCCGTATTGCTTTAAAAGCACCTCATTTTCACTAACCGCAACACTTGCACCATAAAAAGCCAACTTTTTTATTGTATCATAGATTCCTCGAATATATTTATCTGCTGTAATCGGTTCAAAAAGTTCATAAGCAATATAATCGTGCGTACTTGCAATGTCATAAAACGCCATATTTGTAATTTTTACATCATATTTCTGCATAACAAATTACAGCATTTTAAAACTCATAAAATCATCTTCATTCCAATCGGCGCGGCGTGAATTTACCATTCTGCGCCCATATTCGCCGTAGAAATCAATAAATTTATTATCAATTTTATCAAATACTTCATTTACGGAATATATTTTTTTTTCATCAATATTGTATTCCGTCATATCCAAAGATTCAAGCAATGCTTCCATATTCAAAATTTTTTTATGCAAAAGTACAAATTATTTTTAAATTTACAAAAAACACTAAGTTTTTAAACTGTTTTGTCTGCTTGCAAGTATACAACTTTTTGAGTTAAGAAAGCACGAAGACACGAATGTAGGGGCGACTTTTATAGTCGCCCGCACGAAAGCACTAAAAAAAGCAGCGCCGCACACATTTACGACCCTGCTTTTCTAAACTCTACACTCTAATATCTATACTCTAATTTAACTATTCCGCCACACAGCGAACACTCATACCGTAAGCACGAGCACCAAGATTGTATCCTGTACACACGTATGTACCGGAGAATATCGCACTGTAGGCAGCGCCATTCCCCGTAAGATTAGCCGAACTACTCCAATAGTATCCCCACAAACCCACGTTTAGAAACATATCGCTGCTACGGAGGCTACTACGCCACCCTGCAGCAGGCAGGAAAAGCGTGGCAGTACTACTACCAGAAGGGGTTAACAACCAGCCCGGCGAATTAGTATTACTCCATAACCATGTGTTGCCCGAACTACTTGAGTAACTTGTGCCAGAAGCAATTGATACTGAATATTCACTTCCAATAAATATATTTTGCAATTCGGTTGTATTAGGAACACGCCAACCGGTAGGACAAGGGTTATTGGAAGGATATGTACTAAAATTCCACAGGTCGTTATTTCTAGTACTACGCCAATCATTAATGTTATCGCCAGTTAGATTTATTATAAACTTGCCTACATTACTACCAGTGGGCTGTCCGTAAGTATCCAAGGCGCTGATAGGACCGGATACTATTTCAGAGTTGCGCAATTGATGTTCGTCGGAGTTGCGCCCCCACTGGTACAAGTCGCCATACTCATCGTCGGGAGTATTATATTTTGCCTGTTCATCAGGCGATATAGATTGTATTGTTGTCGATGTTACTCCGAGATTGTAACACATAAACTCTTTCCCTTGCGTATTGTTGTTCATCGATGCACCACAGCAAAAACAGTCCTGTAGTTTTGCAGTAAGAGGCGGCGCTTTCATGTCTTTATTCATTTCTACATTATAGTAAATAATAGTTATGGTTACAGTAGCCGCATTTTCACGGGTAAGTTCGTAAACAGGTCCTGAATGGCTGTTGAGGTCATCTCTAAAATCCAACTCTAAGGCAATATCAGTGCTATTTGCCATATTGCCCGGTTCCAGACATCCTGAAAGCAGTGTTGTTCCCTGTGTACCTACAAGCACGCCCTTGGGATCTTTTACCACATAGCGAACATTTTTTATCGTCCCAGATGCAGGAGAAGTAAAGGTATAATATTGTATTCGGACAGAATTCAGAGAGAAATCTGACCTGTTAGGTGTATGACCTGTCAGGTCGCGATATATTGTGCCAAAATTGCCTTCGCCAATATCATAACATGTTTTTCCTATCAAGGTTCCTGGTCCTAAATCAATGGCATCAAGATCTTGCTGGTCAATAGTGGCACACGCACTAATCCACACAGAGCCATTCCACGTTTCCACGCACTGCGTTTCCATATTAAAAATAGTCAGCCCCATCATTGCAGGTTCCGTACCGTGTGCGGTAGAAATTGCATTGCGGGCATTAGTAGTAGGTATTTGCGGAAGGCGCATGCCATTGTGCTGGTTGCTTACCAATTCCAATACCGAAAAACTCTCTGGGGTTTTATCACTCCCCACCGTTACCTGTGCGCCCAAAAACGCACCGTTACACAACAGCAACACTGCGGTTGCCATTGTAGAAAAAAGTGCTTTTGCTTTCATTTTCTTTTAATTTAATTATTGTTTTAAGTTATATAAAATAAATGTTTATTAATATTTTAATATTTTCGTTATTTCTGTCATTGTATTTTTCTAGATTGCTTCGCTACGCTCGCAATGACGATAAACAAAGTGAACATACGTCATTGCGACTGCGAGGTACGAAGCAGGAAGCAATCCAGAATTTAATTCTTTGTTTATATCCAAATTAACAATGTTTCTTATTCCGAATTGCTTTGGGCTAACACCATCGCAATGACGTAAAAGATATGACACAACAAAAACGGGGAATATATTTTTATAAATTCCCCGTTGTATATTTGTATTTATTGATGATAACCCTGTAATTACTTGATTATCAGTGTTTTGCTGTGAAAGGGGTAGCGTATTGATAATCAAAGTGTTACAACCAAAAAAGCCGTAACTACCTTCTGAGACCTCTTGTTGTTGGGATTTTAACAGATTATCAATATCCATATTTTTATAAACCATTTTTCTGTTTTTATTGTACAAAAATGGCTACAAAAGTAATACATTTTTTAGTTATGCAATACAAATTTTCGGAATTTTTACTATTTTTCTCTATCCTTGCACCTTGGTAATAGAGAATTATTTTTGGTATTGTTTATTCAGTATAGTTTTTTGTATTTTTCTGGATTGCTTCGCCGCTGCAAGCGGCGAAGCAATCCAGAATGTTTCTACACCAAATCAATAATGCCTAAATTTTATTATCATAATCCCAGAATATTACTTGATTTATTGATTATCAAAGTTTTATTACAACATGCTTTTTAATACACTGCCAAAAATAAAAATAGAAGTAATTAAATCACTTTCAACTCTTTGGCAATTTTTACAAATGCGTCAATACATTTTTCCAAATGTTCTTTCTTATGAGCGGCAGAAATCTGCACACGAATACGCGCCTGCCCCTTTGGAACAACCGGGAAATAAAAACCTGTAACATAAATTCCTTCGTCCATTAGCCGCGCTGCCATCGTTTGAGAGAGCGGAGCATCATACAGCATAACCGCACAAATTGCCGATTCTGTCGGTTTGATGTCAAAACCCGCCGATTTCATTTTTTCCACAAAAAAAGCAGTATTTGCGTGAAGTTTGTCCTGCAATGTATTAGAATTTTCGAGCAATTCAAAGGTCTTTATTCCGGCAGCCGCAACCATTGGCGGAATGGAATTTGAAAACAGATATGGACGCGAGCGTTGGCGCAGCAAATCAATTATTTCTTTCTTTCCGGTTGTAAAACCTCCTATAGCGCCTCCAAATGCTTTTCCGAGCGTTCCTGTAATTATTTCAATTTGTCCGCGAAGATTGTAACGTTCTGTCACTCCATGTCCGGTTTTCCCTACAACACCGGCAGAATGACTTTCGTCGACCATCACCATTGCATTGTATTTTTGTGCCAAAGCATATATCTTTTCCAACGGAGCAACGTTGCCGTCCATTGAAAAAACGCCATCGGTAACAATAAGTCTAAATCTTTGTGCCTGAGCAATTTGCAATTGATTTTCAAGGTCAGCCATATCTGCATTTGCATAACGATACCGTTGTGCTTTGCAAAGGCGCACCCCGTCAATAATTGATGCATGATTAAGTACATCTGAAATAATAGCGTCTTCTTCGGAAAGCAGCGGCTCGAAAACGCCGCCATTTGCATCAAAACATGCAGCATACAAAATCGCATCTTCTGTACCGAAAAAACGTGAGATTGTCGCTTCAAGGTCTTTGTGCAAGTCCTGCGTTCCGCAAATAAACCGCACCGATGACATTCCATATCCGCGCTGGTCGAGCGCTGATTTTGCCGCTGCTATCAATTCGGCATTATCAGACAGCCCAAGATAATTGTTGGCACAAAAATTAATTACTTCCTGCCCGCTATCAACTTTTATTACTGCATTTTGCGGCGAAACAATAATTCGCTCATTTTTTGACAGCCCAGCCTGCTGAATATCAGCAAGTTCTCCCTGTAAATATTTTTGAAATTGTGAATACATATTAAATTAAAGATTAAAATAAAAATTGTCGATTTTTAGTCGGCAAAGTTAGTTGAAAATATGAAAATTTGCAAAAGAATTGAATTTATGACTTAAAAAAAGTTCGATTTTTTAGGTTGGAAATCGTTGAGGAAATAAAACGTTTATAATTTTCTCCCGGATAAATAAGTTCGTAACTTTGAGCACGGTGAAAAAACCTGTCCCATTTTAACTTTAAAACGGAGAACGATTCTTCATTATTCTTTGGCGGGACGTATGGATGAAACATATAAAATAAAAATTTGTCTTCCAAAGAGCGGTCAATTTCAAAAGCAGGAACATACTTTTTATCAATTTGTAAGAAATTGACTGTGAGCGCAGTAATTGCGTCCGCCTGTTTGAGTAAGCCAACCGATTTGAGAGTTTGGCGGTAGCGGTCAATATCAATTTTTGCAAGATTAGTTTTCCAAAAAGCAGCCAAATCGATTATCAATTTTATTGAAAATGCTTCCCACGAGAAATGATGAATAGTGTGAAACATATAAAACAATGCCTGAAATTCAAAAGGAAACTCCTGCCAATTTTGAACGTCCTTGCTGTCGGCAATAATTTTTTTGAGAATTTTGTCGGATGCCTTAATTTTCCTTGAATCGTGCGTGTTCAGAAAAAAGGCATGATTCTCAATTAAGACATTTTTGAAAATCACACAAAGATGCTTGTATGAACAATAATCGAGTGTTGCGCCATTTTCAAGCAATAATCGGTGTCCCTGTTTTGTTTTCCCAAAAAGATAAATATCCAAATCGCCGAATTGTCGGTGTTCGGGTATTGGGTAACATTTTGCCAAGGCAAAACCCTTAAAATGCAACATTTTCATTCCATTTTGAGCAAAAAGTTTTTCCACCTCCTGCAAAACCGACAATTTGTAAGCATATTGCTTTTCAATTCTGTCAATTTTTACTATCCACTCAATTTGCAGCGAACGGGGCGGAAGCGCCTGTGGCGGCAAAAGCATTGCCCCGTCAACAGCCAAAGCAAAAACGCGATGTTGTGTTGCTATCTTCATAATTTTTCTCCATAAAACCTCATCGACATCAACAAAAAGTGCTGCTTCAGGCGGCGTTTGCCACAGAGCAGCACGTAAAAGAGAAAATAATAGAGAAAGTTCTTTTGAAATCATCTGAGCATTATTTTTTTAATATCTTTTTATTTTTGGTAACGTATATTGTGGAATTTTCCGTACGATTTTAAAAAATAATGTAAACCTTCCCCACAATTTATATTTTTTAATGATTTTTAAGTCTTCGGCAGATTTTCTTTTTTGTAAATTCATTGACGTGCTTTTCCCTCCGAGCCGCATCTTTACAACCCATTTGTCGAGGAAAACTTTTTTTATTTCATCAGTAAAAAACCAGCGCAGAGAAATATCATAATCGCTTGCTATTGAATAATTTTCATCGTAAAGTCTGTACTTTTCAAAAATTTTGCGTTTTACGTAAATTGTTGTGTGCAACGGAATCCAACCGAATTTTAAATAATATTTTTTGAATACTTTTGCAGGATAAATTCGCTTGACTTTATTAATATCTTGTTCATCAACATATTGCCCGTTTGCATAAACCAAATCGGCATTAGTTTTTTCAAATGTTCGGGCGATTTCCGACAAAGTATTTTTTTCAAAAAACACATCATCAGAATGTAAAATACCTATAATATCGCCTGTTGAGTGTGTAATTCCCTTGTTCAAAGCGCTATACAAGCCATTGTCTTTTTCCGAAATATAGAAAGCGATTTTATCGTAATATTTTTCAATAATTTGCCGGGTACCATCAGTTGAGCCACCGTCAATTACAATGTATTCAATATTCTCAAAGTCCTGATTTAAAACCGATTGAATACATTCTTCAATAAAATCAGCGTTATTATAAACTATAGTAATTATTGATATTTTCATAGAATTTAATATGCGTTTATTGCATAATTTTAAACTTACATCACAATTTTAATAGTTTAATCCAAATGCCCACAACGGCACAACATTTTTATACCCGTATTCAATGTCGTCTTTGACAATAAACGCATTTTTTAAATTTTCTATTTGTTTGTGATTTTTGCTTTTTCCGCCTACTTCAAAAGTCATATTTTCAATATTGAAATCGCCTTTTACGCTTGAGAAAACTTTATTATTTACCCGCATTTGATTAAAGAAAACTGTTTCACGCAAATTTCCAACGTCCGGTTCTTTTTCACTAAGGCAAAAAGCAAGATTAGTATTATCTAAATAAACTTTTTCAGTTTTTCCAACTACTAAAAAACTTTCGGTTTTTTCGCGAAGTTGAGCAATCATTCCCGCTTTTTCGATGTAATAAAAATAGTCGGTAATACTATTTTTACTCGCATCGATAAGTCGTGCAAGTTTTGAGAAATTTGGTTTAAACGGAACGGAATTTGCGATTATTGCTAAAAGTTTCAACAGTTTTCTGCCCGTGCTAACATTCATATTTGCAAACATTGGAATGTCTGATTCCAATGTTTGGACAACAATTTGCTGCAAATGAGCCGAAAAATCGCTGTCATTTGCAAAAGGGAAATATCCTTTTTGCAAATATTCTTTAAAAAATTTAATCGGATAACCGATTATTTGCTTTAATTCGTTGCTTTTGTGCGAAATTATTTCATTAAGAGATAAAACAGGAATTATAATGTTATGGAAAAAATGCAGATACTCGCGAAATGACATGCCCTGCAAATAAAAAAGCAAAGCACGACGACTCAAATCAGCATTACCTTTTAAAATATCCAAAACAGACGAACCTGTAAAAACTATTTTCAAATCGGAATAATTGTCGTATAGATATTTTAAAGTTACCGACCATTGAGGGTATTTGTGTATTTCGTCTATAAAGAGAAATTTGCCACCATCTTTGTAAAATGCGTCTACTGTGTCCTGTAACGAATGATTGGCAAAATAAAAATTGTCCATAGAAACATAAAGCGTGTCGCTTGCGCTGTGATTTTCCTTTATACGCTGCAACACGAGCGTTGTTTTGCCTACTCCACGCGGACCAACAATACCGAACATTCGAGAGTTCCAATTGATTTTTTCAAATAAATAACGCTTAAAATCAGTAGGGGTTTTACTCAAAAGTTCCTCAAAATTTTGGTACAATTCTTCCATTTTCAATAAATTTTTCACAAAGATACAAAATTTTCCCTGTAATAGTGATTTTTTTTGTTTAATTTTTCCCTGTAATAGTGATTTTTTTTATTTAATTTTTCCCTGTAATAGTGATTTTTTTGGAAACAAAAACTATAGTTATAATTGAAATTTTCATTGTATCGCCCTCACATCGATTCCGTATTTTGCTCTGATAAATTCTATAATTTTTTCTTTGTCGTTCCCACAGGCACGTTTTATTTCATAAATTTTCACATCAACCAAAGTACGATACCACCAGCCCTGAAAAAAATCCCAAATAAACTGCTGTTTCCCTTTTATAAAACCTAATTTGATAAAATAACGGTAAATAAAATAACCGAAAGAACGCCAAAATAGTGGAGAGCGGGCATATTTCAGTTTTTTATTACGCTTAACAGTTGCCTCTGCACCAATCTGTAAAAATGTATTGTCCAGCGTTTCTACGTCTTCCAATAATCCTAATTCTACATTAAGCAAATCAATCGCTTCGCGAATAGAATATCCGTTGTGTTTCTCTATCCACCAACCGAAAGAGTTTAGATTATAGTCGCAAAATTTATGTTGAAATTTTATGGTTGTGCCTTCTAAAATCTGAATGTGCTCATCCATCCAACGCTGCTCGCAAACTGCTTTTTTATATTGGAAAATACGCAATAATTCAAGTGGATGTACCCATTTCCCAAAACAATCCTGCTCACGGTTCAGAATTATACCTGTAACATTTTCCTCCAAATTCGGTAACTTTTGCTTCACTTCCTCAATCAATTCGTCTGTTAAATATTCATCTGCATCGAGGCGCAAAATCCATTTTGTTGTTATGGGAAGATTTGCCAATGCCCAATTAAACTGCTTAGCATAAGTTTTTTCCCATTTATTTTGAAAAACCTTTGTGCCAAGCGATTCTGCTATTTCCACTGTTTTATCTGTAGAAAACGAATCTACTACAAAAATTTCTTTCGAAAATTTTTGTGCATTACTAATACAGCGTTCAATGTGAATTTCTTCGTTGAATGTGAGAATTATTGTAGATAAATCAAGCATAATGGACTTATTTTAATGATTTATAAAAATTACTCATTCCAAAAATATATTTGCTTACTTTTATTCTATCAAAAATATATGCAATAAACAAAGAACCAATAAATGATGTCAACAACACAAGCAACAATAACAAAATTCCACTTTTATCAAACGAAAACATATTTTTAAGCATTGGAAATTTACTTAGAAATGTAAAGAATGGCGAAAATACAACTATTGACAAACTGTTACGTCCTAAATAAGAAAATAGATTATTTTTTGTTAATTTTAATTTTACAAACATTGCAGAACAAAAAGATAAAACCAAATATGTCGCTACAATTCCTGAAATTGAAAATCTGTCCAATGTCGGCATACTTAAATAAACTATCAAAATAAAAGGTATTATAGACAATATTGATGGCTTGATGGTGGTATTGTATACATTATCGTTTGTATTAATATTCTTTAAACAAATGCCAAAAACATAATAAATAATATTTTCAATTTTTATTCCTGTAACAGAAGTCAATAAAAACAAAATTATCGTTGCGGTTATGGCAGTGTTCAGCCAATTTGCAGATATTTTATTAAATATTGAAGAAGTAAAATATAATACCATATTACAAATAATCAGTGTATATAAATACCAATACGTTCCTATTGGGTGCAAGAATAATTTGTCTGCAAGCGATGAAATACTAATATCAGATACAATATTTGAAGTTTGGATACCTGTTTTTCCAACAGCAAATAATAGTAATATATAACAAAATTCAAAAATTATAAAAGGAATAAATATTTTCCTTAAATTATCAGAAATAAATGTTTTAATTCCTTTATTAAAATTTGTTAAAAATCCAGACAAAAGCAAAAAACCTGGTATGTGAAATGCATAAGCTACCTGCGTCATATAACCAAATTGTTTTTCAAACATACCAATATATGACAAGTGAAACAATACCATAAATGAAACTAATATTCCTTTGGTAAAATCAACCTCTCTAAAACGAATTTTATTTGATGTATTTTCCATTTTTTATCCTTTTTATTTCTCTATTTTTTTAATAAATTTTGCAAGATTGTTTTATGATTATTTTTAAGCAACTATTTTCACGTAGGAATGATTGAAATTTTCCTCATTAATCAATAAAAAATTACATTCTTGACTTTTGTTGTGATAATAAATCTTTTGTTTCGTCTTAAAAGTTCTACAAATACTAATTTTTCGAGCAAATGCCATGAATTGTTCAAAAATGACGTTCATGGTCGACAATGACTGTTTACTACAAGTCTTTATTTCATACAATAAACTTTCGACAAATGTACACAAAAGTTTGCACTTATACACAGACCGATAATTTAGTTTGCAAAAAAAATAGAAGAAAGATACAATTTTTTTATTCTTCATAATAATATGAATAGTCAATACCTTTGAGAAACATTTCACGGTCGTTAATTTTATTGGTCAATGCGTTTTCGATAAGTGATTTTATTCTTGTGCTATTAACAACGCTCTCGGTCATAGCACTTAGATAGTCGTTTTTGTTAATTTTACTCCAATCCACACATTTTTTCAGTGTCCGTTTCAATATTAAATCAAGCCATATTCTTGTGCTTCTGCCGTTTCCTTCCATAAAAGGGTGGGCTACATTCATTTCAACATATTTATTTATAATTTCATCAAAAGTCGTTTCGGGCATATTCTCTATGACTTTCAAACTATGGTCTAAATATTGTGCAGGAGCAAAACGAAAGCCTCCTTTACTTATGTTCAATGTTCGTATCTGTCCTGCAAAATCGTAAAGACCGCCAAACAAATAAGCGTGAATTTGTTGCAAGCATTTTATGCTGCCGGGTTCAAGCGATTTTAACATACCGCTTTCAAATAAGGCGTATGCCTTGGTTTTACTTTTGCCGTCAATGGTTTCGGAACTGTAAGTAAACCACTCGATAAATTTATTTGCTTTTTTGCCCGGAAATTCTTTAGCAAGAGCGATAATTCCTTTATCATCAAGCACATCTGTTAAACGAAGTTTGTCGTCCGGTGCAATTAATTTCAACCCCTTACAATTTGTAAGGACTTCGCTATTCGACTTTTTTAGACGGTTTTTCAGAACATACCAATAGTTTCGAGCATCGGCGCTTTCGCTCAATATGGCAACAATATCAAGCACAGAAAACCACCATTTGGAATTTTCATCGTCCCAAACGGCTCGAACTTCTTTATCATCGAAAAATCGAATCGATATTTTACTCATTATACAATAATAAGAGATTAGTGATTGGTTTTGTCATTGTCATTTTATAAAATTTTACGACACAAAGTCATAATATTTTTTTTACAAATATGGAATTCAATTCTATATTTGTAAAAAAAAATCACTCTTTTATTTCCCTTTTCTTAATAAATTTTGCAGGATTGCCGCCTACAATATCACTGTCTCCTACATTATTTACAACAACAGCTCCTGCTGCTATCACAGCATTATTGTTGATTTGAATACCCTGTAAAACGTATGAACCGGTAGCAATCCAAACGTTATCTCCAATTATTATTGGTTTTACAATTAAATCAAATGTACAAGAAGTTATGTCGTGAGAACCTGTTATTAAATATACATTTTTCCCAATGCACGTTTTTTCTCCTATAATAATTGGAGCCATAGCATATATCCAACTTTTTTCGCCCAAAGAGGACAAATGTCCCATTGTTAAATTCCATGGATATTCAATGTTTGCAGAAGAATCAATAGTTGCAGTCCATGCTACCTTTGCACCAAACATTTTTAATAATAATACCTTTGTTCTTTTGAATAAAGGGGTATATCGCGGTATAAGCCGGAAAATAGTTTTGTTTACAATGCGCCAAATGATATTCCCTATCTTCAATGACATTGACATCTGATTTGTTTGAACAGGATTGAAACTCATAAATGATTATTTTATAATACGTTTTTTAATAAATTTTGCGGGATTTCCACCAACAATTGTCCACGGTTCTACATTTTTAAATACAGCAGCCCTTGCTCCGACGATAGCACCTTTCCCTATTGTTATATTAGTCATTATAAAAACTTCTGCTGCAATCCATGAATAATCATCTATAATAATACAACCTGATACAAAAGGAGTATTTAAAGAAGTGGTTTCATGCGTTGCACTGCAAAGATAACTTCTCTGAGAAATTGTAACTTTATTGCCGATAATAGTTTTTCCAATGTGTAATTTTACCTCCGGACCAACACAACTTTCTATGCCTATTACCAAATTCCACGGAGATGGTATATATACATCTGAATAGACAATACTCCCCTTACCTATTTTGGCACCGAAGCATTTTAAAATAAATATTCTCCAAAAATTAAAAAAAGGCAGAGAAAAAGGTTTAAATAAAAATAAAGATGCCATCCTCCAAATTAATCTTTTAAATTTATCCACCTTGGAGATATTATCAACGTATTTTGGTATATTATCATTCATTTTTTTAATAAAATTGGGGGCAATAATTATATTTTTCTTGTTTTACAATGGTTTACTTCAATACTTCAATCATTTTTTCTGCTGTTTTTTCTATTGAAAAATATTTTTTTGTAAGCACGAAAAGCATTTCTGTCTGTTTTAGTTTTTTCACCAAAAATCTACATAAAAATACTTAACCCATTCTTTATATGTATCCTGTGCCGACAGGCAAGTATCCAATAAATAACTTCTTGTTTTTGCAAATTCTTTCAAGCCGCGATAGTAAAACTGCTTGTGATTATTGTCAATAATGAATGGAATTATGTTATTTTTCAAGCACTGACGGAACATAATCAAGCGTCCAACTCTGCCATTATCATCCTGAAACGGGTGAATTTTCTCAAAGCGATAATGATATTCCACAATATTTTCAAAAACAATTTCGTGTGTGGAATTATACCATTGATTGAGTTTATTCATTTCGGTTTCTACATTTTGTGGTAAGGTGGTTGCTGTTCCGCCAACTTCGTTTGGCAGTTTTTTCCATTCGCCAACCTTAAACCACTCTTTTGTTGTATCGGAAGTACCTGTTTTTAAAATATTGTGAAATTTTTTGATTAAAACATTTGAAAATGGCATATCAATCGTATCTATCAGATAATCAAACGCTACAAAATGATTTGAAGTTTCTATAATATCATCCACAGGTACAGCCTCCTGGTCTTTAAATCCTATAGTACGAGTTTCAAAAATATAACGGGTTTGTTCTTCTGTAAGTTTACTTCCCTCTATCCTATTTGAGTTGTAGGCGAGATTTACCTGAGTTTTATGATATAAACCACCTTTTCGTTTTGAATCTTTTTCTTCTTTGAGATATGTTATTAATTCCATAATGTTTCAATCATTTTTTCTGCTGCTTTTTCTATTGAAAAATACTTTTGGTATGTATGAAAAGCATTTTCACCCATTATTGTTTTTTCTTTTTTAGACAAAGTCAAAAATTTATTTAATAACATCTGTATATCTTCTTCGGTATCGTTTGCTATAAATCCGCCGTTTTCACTTGCAATTTCGCGCCAAATATTTACTTTATTTGTAATTAATACAGGTTTTTTGCAAGCCATTGCCTCCACAATTGCTATGCCGAAATTCTCCTGATGGCTCGGCAAAACAAAACATTCGCAATTGTAAAATGCGCCCCATTTACTATCGCCATTCAGCATTCCTGCAAAAAGAATGTTGTTGTTATTTTCTGCTAACTTTTGCATCTCTTTTGCATAATTGCTTCCTAAAGGTCCTGCAATAATAAGTTGCGGAAGCCCCTCCTCAGCCCTCTCCAAAGGCGATGGAGCATCTTTTTGTAATTTATTATATGATTTTATCAACAAATCTACGCCTTTTTTTTCGTGTATCCGACTTAAAAACAAAATAAAAGGTTTACCATTCCATGCAGGCACTTTTTCTGCAAAAGCGGCTGTCATTTTTTCCAAAAAAACAGGCGGCGGCTCTATACCGTAACCTATGTTTAATTCTTTTTTAGGGAAATAGGGTTTAAATGGATTTTTTGCCAAAAGAAGTTCTTCTTCACAAGTAAACAAAACGCCATCTGCCGAATTAATCACTTTATTTTCAATTATTTTCCAGTAAATCCAATTACGTATTGCTTTTAATTTTCGTCCTTTTGCTGTTTGAAAATATGGGTCGAGCATTCCGTGAGGCATTACAAAAAGTTTCGGAAATTTTATATTCTGTTTTTTGAATTTTTTCCATGCTTTTACAGTTGCATAACTATGATATGTCCACAAACCGTGAACAATAACAGCATCATATTTCTCAAAATTTTTCAAGAGCCATGGAAGCAAATTTTTACTGTAACCCCATAAGTTTTTTGATGTACCAATGGTATGAATGACAAAGTTATCCTTCCCTAAGTACTCTGAATTAGGCAAATCCAAACAAACAACTTCGTTTTCCACGCCTGATTTCTTCATTTCGGGAATAGAGTTTCTGATGCCCTGACAAGGTCCGCCGCCTTTAGGGTTCATTGAAGGGATAATACGGAGGATTTTCATAATGCTTTACAGATTTAACAACCATTTCCAAACAGGAATGATGTCTATGATAACATTTTCTGTTTCAATGGTTTTTTCTTCGTTGTATGTTATAATTTGCAGTTTGTCAAGTTTGAAAGCATTATTTATTCATAAAAAATGGTTTAATATATTGATACAAAATTACAATATTTATATCAATATATTGAACAAAAAATTATTTTTTGAAAAATTTATAAAAATCAATTTTCAAAAACTACCAAAGGAATTTTACCCGCAGGAGTTTGACGTAATTTATCTTTTCTAATAACTTGAATATCACTGTTTTTCAAATCGGGTACTGCTATTATGCATCCGTTTTTTATCATTTGTATTTCATCATTTGTCAATTCGCCGATTGCTGTAAAGTGTATTTGTATAGTATTGCCGTTTACTATTAATTGAAAGGCTGTTACTTTGGAAATATCTTTTACATAGCCTCCTATCAATATTCCATTAAAAGTTGTTCCATTCGGTAATGTAATGATGTCATTAGGTCTGCCTGTTACAGATTTGAAAAAAAGAGGTCGCAATTCATTACTTGAATACGATAACTCAAGATAATCTCCTATGTCAAAACGAATTAGCGGCAAATATGTAGGCATCAAATTTGTAACAATATTTCTATATCCGAACTTATCTTTCTCGGTTTCAATCAAATGTGTATCCCAAAAAACTTTGTATTCCGATGTTTTCGGAATAGTATAAGCCATAACACCGGCTTCCATGCTGCCATATTCCATACACACAGGAGCATTAAAAAATAAAGAAATTTCGTGCTGTTCGCTCTCACTTAGTGGACCTGCCGTACAAATAACACATTTTATTCCCAAATCTTTAATTGCCTGTTGAGAGTTTTGATTAGCCTTGCAAAAGGCTAAAACAGATGCCGAATATGCAACGATTACTTGCGGTTTATGTTTCAACATTTTCTTCAAAATAGCATTTAAAGCAGGCACAGACAAATCAAACGCAGACATCCTATACGAATTCATAAAAATATCCTTAATCCTTCTCATTCCTTTTTTAATCTGTCCTTTTAATCCACTACCATACAAATGGCGATGCCCCCAAATGTAAAACGTTTTCATTTCGGGAGATACATTGTAATTGAAACGTCCAATCCATTGATTAACAGAAGCAACAGGATATCCTTTCCAAGTTCCGAAACGAAATGGCTCCCAAGTGGAACCTCCGGTCATTGTATAACCGTCAGGAGGTCCGCTTTTTCGAATAAAAAGGTCTTGATTTGTCCGAAGGTCTTGTTTGGTAAGAACAGGCCATTCTCTTAGTTCATTCAACGATTTTATTTCTGTCGGCAAAGAGTATTTTTGTTTTTGTATTTCATAAAAAGGGACATCTTTTATTATTTCCTGCCACATTTTGTTGAAATAAGCCACTTGATAATGTTCTATCTGTTCAATCGTCTGATATTGCCAATATAACGAGGCTTTTCTGCAACATTCATTGTATTCATTACCCCTTAACCCTGCGATAATATTTTGTCTTTTCAGCATATCGTTTGTAGTTTTTTGAACTTTACCTTTTACTGTACTTTTGTATAAATGAATTGAAAACCGACCTTAATACATCGTAATGAGATTCGCAATTAATAGCGTTAAAAGCCTCTATAAATCGGTTTTTCTTAATAAAAGAAGGCAACCAAAATCTTTTATAAAATGCTCGTAAATACTTGCAATTATATGGTTCGTATAAAGACATATATTTTTTGCTCATTGCCTTTGAATATTCTATAAACGAGGTATTTAAAGCACTTTCATCGCAGATTTTTTTATTTAGATTGTCGATTTTTGTTTCAAATGATTTTTTTTGTTCATTTGTCAGAGTTTGAATGACAAACTCTGAAGTATTGCATTGTAAATAGGGGTGAAGTTTGAATGAAACTGTTTCTTCAATAATTAACTCAACGGCATATCCTTCGTTCCAAATACTATTTTTTGTACCTTCAAAACAAAAATTACCAAGTCCGTAGAAAATTGGCGTATTATTATATATTTCATAACCGCTAAAACAATGTTGATGATGATTAATAATGGCATCAGCTCCTGCGTTAGCAAAAAAACGATATGTTTTTTGCATTCGGGGGTTAGGTAATTGATAATGTTCGTTGCCGCCGTGTATAATCACAATCACATAATCTGCCTGTGTTTTTGCCTTTTGTATTTGGTAATAATTGGAAATTGGGTCTAATGGATTGGAGCCGCCATTGGTTGATGTTGCGATTGAAAATTCATTTTCGCAAAAATTTAAAAAGGCAATTTTCTTTCCTTTTATCTCCTGAAAAAAAGGTGTAGACGTTTCGGTAATATTATTTCCTCCTCCAACATAATTTATTCCCACATTTTCACATTCCGACAAAGTTTTTTGCACGCCGGAATTTCCATAATCATAGAAATGATTATTCGCCAATGTCAACAAATTAAATCCGGATTTATGTAAAAAGTCTATTGTCAGACTTGAGCAACGAAGATGCGGACCACTTTTTACGATTTTTCTCCGATTATCAGGTTCTGCTACCGGACACTCCAAATTCACAACATTAAAATCGGTTTCTTTCAACATTGAAGAAAAATCTCCTAATATTTTATCGTGTCCTGCTTCAAATACCACATCTGCAGGCGGGCAAAAATCTCCGGCAATTAGAATTCGTATCATATAACTACAATTTATTTTAACCAAGGTGCTACATCTTTTTGAGATAAGTTGCCATAAACATAACCCATAATATTTTCAAAATACATAACAGCCGCTTCTCCGGAAATATTCTGCAATGCCCAATTATGTATTTCTTTGCGTTTATCTGCACTATATGGTAATTCTCTCAAAAAATCAGATAAAATTTGTTCTAAATTATTTTCTTTTATTGAAAAAACTTTCCCTCTTCCATCTCTCAATAAAACTGACGCACCGCAGTTATCACTTGCAATAACCGGAGTACCACACATCAACGCTTCATTTACCACTGCTCCCCAACCATCAAATACACTCGGAAGAATTAATATACTTGATTCTGCTATTTTTTGATACACATCAGCATTTAGCACTTTCCCTAAATATGCACACTCTGTATTTTCTATCGCCTTTTTTAATTTCTCTTCCAACTGTCCAACTCCTATTATGCTTAATTGGTTGATAAGGTCAACTTTTTTACACACTTCCACCAAAGACAAAATATTTTTCCTTTTAATAATCTGACCTACAAAGAGGAATCTATTAAGTGTGTGTTTATTGTTGAAAGAAGTACTTCCAATATCTTCTGTAAAATAAGCCCAATCGTAAATTTTTGATTTTGAAAATCCTGTTTTTTCGAAGCACCATCGTCCCTTATTACCTATTGCTAAAATAAAATCAATATGTTTATTGTACCTTAATTTCAATATCCAATATTTCAAGAATCTTAATTTACCCTTCCAACCAAGCCAATTGAATGGTTCGGAATAAACCCCTATTTTTAATCTGTTGCGAATAGCAATCTTAAATGCTTTTGCAGATAACGGAAAAGCATCTATTCCCGCAAAAAAATGAATTGCATCTTTTTGTTCCATAAATTTATTTAGCAAATCACTATCAGGATTTATGATAATTTTGGTTTTACCAAAATCAGGTTTCTTCCAACCTTGTCTTAGCATTTTTTCTTCTATTTCATTTTGTACAATCAGTGTAACATCATGCTTCTCTGCTAAATTGCGAATAAAAGCAGATTGATGAAAACTAAGTATATTCTGATAAATAATAAAAGTCATAACTTTATGTTTATTCTGATAGTGCATTCTTTAAAAATGATATAGAAACATCTTTATATTTTTCAACTTTATCATTCACGCTAATCCAATCAATATGATTTGAGAAATCCATATCTTCCATATTGTTAACAAACCTTTTGTTCAAGTGAAAGAGATTTAGTAAGGACTCAATTCTGGTATTACCTCCAGCATCGTTTCCTATAACGTAAAAAAATTTGTTAAACAATATGCTGAACACACAACCATGAAAAGAATCAGTAATAATATAATCTGCATTGTAAATATTTGACAGCCATTCTGGTATAGTTGTTTGTTTACTTATTCTTTTTAGTATTTTATTTGTTAAAATTCTTGTTGTTCTTATAGGTTTATTCGTCTGTTTTAAAATGCTGTTCACCATGGAATCATCACATTTATTATTAACAAGGTATACATATACAAATGAAGAATCGTCTGGTTTTATATACTTTTTATAATCAGTAACGTCAAGCAACATTGTTGGGTCTAAAACCTGTATTGCATCAACACTTAAAAATTTTTTACATAACGAGACTCCAGACATCTCTCTAACAGATACCGAAGAAAATCGTTTTACTAGATCTTTCGCAACAAGAGTTTCTTCTTGTGAATACTCCCAAAAATCTTGTCCAAATGATGCTGCATAAGAAATTCGTTTTATGGAACTATTTGGTGAAAGAAACCCACAAAAAGCAGTTTGAATATGGTAATACAATGGTCTCCAAATTTGGTCACTTCCTACAACAATAGTTGATATTTCATTTTTAATTAAAAATTTTTCTGTAATAGAAGAAGTGTTTATCTCTCTAATATTATTTTTCCTAAAATTTGCAAAATGAGATTTATTGTCAATCCAATTTTTCAATTTACTCTTAATATCTTTTGGGATTTCCCTTAAAACATAGGGATTGTACCCCAATTTCAATAAAATTTTATATAAGGCAAATGCTTGAAGCACTCCCCCATAGTTTTTTTGAAGCGTCAGCGTCAGAATAAGAATATTGTTCTTCATCATTATAGTATTTTATTTAAAGTTTGTTTCTATCCAGTTTAAAAATTCTTTTGTTCTGTAATTCCATGAATGTTTTTCAGGGTCAATATCATACTTTAAAGTTTTTGTATCTATTGCTTCGCTTAATACTTTTGATAAATGTTCAACATTGTGAGGTTCGTAATAATAGCCGTTATCACCAAAAAGCGATTCGCCCTCGCCCACTTTGCATGTAACAACAGGTTTCTGAAATGGAATATACATAAAAAGTTTACTTGGGCAACGTGCTTTGTCCTGAACTGTATTGTGTATTGGCGAAACAAAAGCATCGGCTATTCTAAAATATGACGAAAGTTCTTCTTCAGAAACATACCCTAATAACTTAACAAAAGTTGTAAGATTATTTTCGGTCACATACTTTTCCGCAATTTCCTTATGTTTTCCTATACCCATTATTAAAACAACAAAATCTTTTCTTTGTTCGTTAAGAATTTGAACACCTTTTAAAATGTCTAAAAATCCATACTTGATTCCAAGTGTTCCCATATATAGAATTACTTTTTTATTTTCGTACTGCTTTTGCAGTTTATCCAACAAAAACGGTTCGGACAGCAAAACCTCTTTATGATAAGCGTATGGCGAATAAAGTAAAGGCTGCTTCCTTCTGATTTTTTTAAGTTTGTTTTTAAACAAATTTTCCAAATATTTGCTTGCCAATAGTTGACCATCAAACAGAAAAATCGTTGACCATTCAAGAAAATAATCAATAATTTTTTTATACCAAATATTGTTTTTAATTGCCGATGGTAACTCAGAATGTTCTATTACAAAAATCGTGCGTTTTCCGGTTTTTGCATTTTTTCTGTGAATGAAATTTCTGCTTACAAAAGCGCAAATATAAACCAAATCGGGTTGATATAATTTTACTAAATGTTTTTTTTGTGCAATTTCCTGGATTACATTTCTTGAAGAAAAATACAAAATTTGGGCTTCAGGACATTCCAAAGCAAAACGTTTTCTGTTCTTTTCACTATCTAATGCAATGATAGCGACCTCGTGCCCCGCTTCAATAAGCGGATTAGCCATTCCTGTGGCACGTTTTATTGTGGCGAAGTCGCCAGTACTTATAAAACAAATTCTCATTTTTTCGTTTCTATCTGTTTGTTATCTTTTAATATTTTTGTTCTTTGATTGGCAATATATGAAGCCAAAATTATCACAAAATAAAGAGGCAAAGTGTTTTTAAAATGTGGTAAAGGCGAAAATAATCCATTCCAAAGAATGAATAAAATGGAATAAACAACAGCAGCCACGTAAGGGTCTTTTTTGTCTAATGCCTTAAATCCCGTCTTTATAAAGAAAAATAAAATAGAAAACATGAATACAAAAGCAAAAACACCATTATTCATACCGGCACCAACTAAAACAGAGTGAGAAGGAATCATTCGATTTTTATCTGCTAGTACTCCAGATGAATCTCCTTTAAAGTAGGCATACATAGACATATATTTCCCTGAAACATCGATTGACCAAGCACCATTACCTATCAAAGGACTGTCCATAAATGCCTGCCAACCTACAAAAAATCCTGTCCTCCCGAAAATTATGAGATTAACAGGGTTATACGGATTTTTTAATGATGCTATTTGTTCATTATTACCTGCGGTTATTTTCCCCTCCAACACTTGATTAACATAAACAACATACAGTCCATATCCTAAAATCGCAGTGATTACCAATGTGGTAATTAACTGTTTCCTGTTGATTTTTTCCCCTTTCAAAACAAAATAAGAAATAATTCCGGTAATAACTAAAACTAATCCAGCACTACGTGCTCCTAATACAACAAACACTAATCCAGACGCTACTATTATTATGTATATTATTCCCCTTTTTTTCAAAAACAAAGCAGAAATTATCAATAACAAAGGTACAATAATACCTGCTAAATAAAATTTCAGAAATACTGCTCCTTCTCCCGCCAAAACTTCTTCTGCACTCGCCGTTTCAACATCCATACCACTACCGAAAACAAGTTGTCTTATAGTGAGTCCTACAAGTGCAAACAATATCAATTTTCTATCTTTTGCGAAATATTTAAATAAAAACATAAAGTGCAGATAAGAAACTACAGTAACCGCAATTCCCTTTAAAGCATTGTTTAGTACATTTTCAACAAGTATTTCAGAAATAATTTGGCTGACAAGTAAGCCTAAATACAGCCATGATATTTTTTTGAGAACAGGATATCTGCGGAACAGAATTTTGCTGTCAAACAACAAATAAAAGCCAAAAAGGAAAAGAAATAATTCGCTGATGGAAATAACCCCGATAATATTATAGGTTAATCCAAATCCTATTTCAAAAATTAATATTAGAATGTAGTTCTTTTTCATTCGCATTTTGATAAATTTTTTCCGATAAAGGATACACTAAAGCACTCCCAATGTAACTAACAGATTGCAGAATTGAATACCTGTTTACGAAAATATCGCGAGAATTCATAGACATCACTTTCAATAGATCCCTGTTTTTGTCTAATTTATCGATAAATCTTATTATTTCATCTTCATCATCTGTATTAATTCCAATCAAATTATGGTCAAACTCATATCCAATAAAAGATTCTTTTGTCCCTATTACAGGCAATCCATACATCATTGCTTCGGCTATTTTTGTTTTCATTCCTCCACCTTTAAACAACGTAGAAATGAATACATCAGATTCATAATAATACTTTGATAATTCGTCGTTTGATACTTTGCCTGTTACTACAATATTGTTATATTGTTTTAATTTGGCTGAAAGTTCGTCCATCCTATTTCCTACTATATGAAATGTTGCATTTACGAATGGAGAAATTCTTTGTGCTAACCAAACTACAGCATCTTCGTTTGCCCCAAAACGTGTTCCAACAAACAACAATTTTAAAGGCTTATTTAAATTATATGTTTGTAAATCAGGATTGTACGTGTCATTTAGAGAAGTCGGTATTACGATAATTTGTCCCTTAACTTCATATAGTTTTAATATATCTTGCCTGTCCCTTTCGGTCAATGTAAAAACCATATCCGAATAAAGAACAGATAGTCTTTCAGACTCATTTAAATAGTGTTTTTTCAAATGAAAACCGATTTTATTTAGTAACCCTTTTTTATTTTTGTTGTTGTCACAAGCTAATTTTGCTTCTACATTATGAAAAAATACATAAATTTTAACAGTTGGTAGTTTTTTTTTGATTTTTTTAATTAATTTACCATAAAGTGAGTGAGACACAAAAAGGAATGTAGATTTAGGATCTGTTATTTGACTGCAAATTATGTGAAATTCTGTTTTCCAAACAAAATAAAAATAACTTTTAAGCTTTGTCCAACGCCTCACTTTTTCCTGCAAGCAATATGTATTTTCTGCAAAATGGGAAAAAACCTCTTTATTCCGCAAATCAATAATGGGCAATCCGCCTATCATACCACTATCATTAACTTTAAAAAAAATTAATTTTTTATATTCATTCATAATGATGTATGTATAACCTCTTGATTTAATAAAAATATCTGTTCTTCAATTCTTTCATCTATCGATTGTAAAATAGAACTTTCAGATAAAAAATAATTATGATTATCAATATTTTTAAATTTTTTAATTATTTGTTTCTTAGAACAATACCAAAGTTCAATGGCTACAAGTCCTTTTGTATACATCTTAATTACATTAGATATCCTCTGTTTTTTATATGGAAATTTTATAAAATCATATTTGTGCATTCCAATAGAATACAACCAATCATTCCATTTAAATTCGGTGTATTCTGCTCCATCTGTCCTATATATATCATAAACGAATCTATGCCATGGCACACGAAAAATATCTGCCAAAATAGCACCGTGCATTGCTTCTGTTATTAACATTTCAGAAGCAGATATTTCACTAAGGATAAATTCTACATCGTCAGATTTCACTATTGGAGATATGTAATGAAAACCTAATTCGGAACAAATACTTTGCCAGTCAATATACCTTACAGACTTAAAATGTGGCATTATGCTGACTTTGTATTTCTTTTTTGTGTTTTTGATTTCTTCAAAAATATTAATTTGGCGAATAGCGTATGCTGCATCTGTTATATATTTGTGTTTATTACCTAATACTATGGAAGACAATGGACCTCTCAGAAATCTAATATCCCATGTAGTATCCATTATTTCATAAATATTAGCATTAAAGCCACTGACTCCTGCACCGAAAATATACTTTTTAACATTACTTGTTAAATTGTGTCTTTCAACAAATGGTTTATTTAGAATACTGCCTATTCCTAAAAAATATGGTGTGTTATTGCAATTGGCGATTTTATCCCGTTTGAAAATTTTGGGCCACAACCAAGTGTTCAAATCATCACCAAAGTTATTGATATTGTCGTAATAAAGATAATTCATAATTAAAATTATAAATATTTTGATATTTTATTTGTTAAAACACTATAAATATATTGCCTTTCGGTTCTTTTTATTCCAAATAATAATACGCAAAAAACAGAAAGTAAAGCTAGTGTACAACTTTGAAATATTAGTAATTTAATATTATGTGCTATTCCCCAATATTTATAAAACAAGTAAACAATACCACATATTGGCACACAAGTTAACGTGATTTTATTTACTACTTGTAATAAAAAATCTTTGACATTTAAATTTATCATTCGCTCTAAAAATTTTATTCTAAAAATCAAAACTATACCTGAAATAACTATGCTTACCCAATACATTGTTGTTGGTTCCTTATAAAAAAGCAATAAGACATATGACACAGGCAGATTAAGAAATAATAATGTGCCTAATACTAGTTGATAAATTTTTATTTTTCCTGTAGCCATTGCTCCAGTTATTAGTGGATTGGAAACTGTGTCAATCAACGAGTTTATCAAACATAACGTAATAAAAGAGTTTGAATATAACGGCGGTATTTTTAACCATAATTTCAGAATATAATCCACATTAAATAAAATGGGTACGATTGGAATCAACATTATACAAAAGGACAATCTACTACTTTTGTACAGTAAATTGAGAAATTGCTCATAATTTTTAGAGGCATAATTTTTTGTAATTTGTGGATTTACTGCAGTTTGGAAACTTGATACAAAATTCACTACTACACCTTGTATAGTCGCAGCAATTGAATATGCAGCATTAACTATCGTACCAAAAAAAAGATTTAACAGTACATTATTACCTTGCCCTTTCGCCACATACGCTATATTACCAAATAAATTCCATCCGGAAAAACTTACCATCGGTTTCATTATTTCCTTATTCCATTCAAATTTGTAATGACTTTCTGAAAAATGCTTTATGCAATAAATTCTGTAAGACATTGCTATTATTACAGACACTCCAAGCATAAGTACAGCATAAAAAATAAGTTTATCAAAGTCACTTGTGGCAACAATAAATATAATGCCAAGCAACAGCAGTTTATTGATAATTTCTATCACAGCAAAAACCCTCATCCTTTCGTGCGAAATAATCATAGCGTTATAAGGAACTTGTGTAATGGAAATCATAGTACTCAAAATTGACAGTTGGTAAACCCATTGTGCGGCATCCATTCTCTCAGGGGTAATAACCAATTTATTTTCCAAAAACCACAAACCAATAGTTTCTCCCAAAATCAAAATAATTCCGGCAATAATAAAATGAACAGTCAGAGCCGCTGAAAAAGTTTTTTTCAGTTTTTCATAGTCCTGCCTGCCAAGTTCAAATGTCAAAAACCGCGATGTTGCACCGCTCATGCTGCTGTTCAGAAAGCCAAACATTACTATAACACCGCCCACCACGTTATAAATCCCAAAATCTTCAACCCCTAATGTGTTCAATACCACGCGAGAAGTATATAAACTTACTCCCATAGTAAGTAACATACGGAAATATAGATATAATGTGTTTTTCGCTATACGTTTGTTATTGCTTTCCACTTTATGCAATATTTTTCACCCAAAAATCAAAAGTCCTTTTTGTACCATTCAAACATTTTTTTTACGCCTTCGTCAATCTCAATTTTGTGGTGCCAGCCTAAAGAGTGTAGTTTTGAAGGGTCTGTAAGTTTGCGCATTGTGCCGTCGGGTTTTGTAGTGTCAAAAATGATATTGTCTTGATAATCAATGGTTTGCTTTATCAATTCCGATAAATCTTTTATAGAAATTTCCTTACCCGTACCGATATTGATATGGCAATTTCTGATTTCCTGACCATTAACCAAATCCTTAAAATCAACATTTTCCATAATAAAAACCGATGCATCAGCCATTTCTTCACTCCAAAGAAATTCGCGCAATGGCTTTCCGCTGCCCCAAAGTTCCACGCGGTCAGCGAAAATGCCGTATTTTTCAAGTTTCTGTGAAATAATTTCCTTTTGAGCATCGCCATTTACATTTTCCACAGGACCAACAGCAAAATCCTTGCGAATTGACTGCCAATCGCCTCTCATCAAGCAATCAGCAAGGAAAATTTTGCGTATCATTGCAGGCAAAACGTGCGATTTTTCCAAATCAAAATTATCGTTCGGACCATAAAGATTTGTAGGCATAACGGCAATAAAATTTGTGCCGTACTGAATATTAAAACTTTCGCACATTTTCAGACCCGCAATTTTGGCAATGGCATACGGCTCATTAGTGTATTCGAGCGGTGCGGTCAGCAGTTCGGTTTCGGCAATCGGCTGGTGCGAATCACGCGGATAGATACAGGTGCTGCCCAAAAAGAGCAGTTTTTTTACATTATGGAGAAAACTTTCGTTGATAACGTTGTTTTGAATTTGCAGATTTTGATAAATAAAATCGGCTCGGTAGGTGTTATTCGCTACAATTCCGCCGACTTTTGCCGCTGCAAGTATCACGTATTCAGGTTGTTCCACATCAAAAAAGCGCTTTACAGCAACTGCATCAAGCAAATCCAATTCTTCTATCGTCCGCCCAACTAGATTTGTATAACCTTTTGAAAGCAGGTTTTTCCAAAGTGCCGAACCAACCAAGCCTGTATGTCCTGCAACATATATTTTTGAGGATTTATTCATATTTGATTTTTATATTTTTTATTGCAAAATTCCTTTATTTATTCATCAAACAAAGGTTTTGTATATTTTTCAAGCTCATAATAGCTAATAACCGTCAAAAACTGAAGTATCAATATAAATGCACTGTTTTATTTTTGTTCATTATACGCAAAGATAATACATTTTTTTTAACAGTGCAAAAGGATTTTGTTTTTACTCAAAAAATATCTTTCAACCACAATTTAAAAATTGGGACGAAGTTTATTTCCCTATTTATTATGTTGTTTTTAGTGGGAAATAGTTTGCCTTCCTACATTCGCCTTTCTCCTCTCAATTACCAATTCTTAATATTAGCCGCAGTAAAAATATTTATTTACCAATTCTAACATTATTTTGTGATTTTTCACAATATCTTTTCTAATATCTTTGTCATCAAACGATTTCAAATATTTAATTATATCATCAATCATTTCGGCAGGAAATACGCCGTAGTTTTGATAAATAGCTCTTTTTTCGGAAAGGGCATCGGCAGATTCCCAGCAAGAGGCAGGTAGTTGCTCTAAACTCAACAAGCGCTCTTTCTCCTCGGGCTTGTGAATATTAACATTAACGTATGTTTTTTCTGCAAATGAGAGTGCGTTTTCCATTTCAAATCCGTGCCGTGCGGCAATTACCAATCCCGCCAACAACAAGTAGATATCGGCAGAACCATCGGGACAACGAAATTCAACGGTTTGTTTTTGAGACAGGTTGTTATGTTGCGGTTTTTCCAAAGGATTAGCATCTGCCACAATATCGTTTGTGTGTGTCCAACCAAGTGGCACTCGCACCAAAACGGAGCGGTTTCTGTCGCCCCAACAAATGGTGGTGGGGGCTTCCTGATGTGGCACCAAACGAAAATAGGAAGTAGGATTTGTGTTTCCAAAGGCGGTAAGCGATGCGGCACAAGTCATATATCCTGCGATGGCGGTTTTGGCAGTGGTAGTTAATTTGCCGTTGTCAACCATTTTATTATCACCGATTTTATCCACAATACGTGTGTGAATGTGCAATCCGCTGCCGGCTTTGCCATCAGTTATTTTGGGTGCGAAGGTTACATTTAAGCCGTATTGATATGCCAAACTGCGAATAATCCATTTGGCAATAACCAACTGGTCGGCAGCATCCATTGCTTCGGTTACCAAAAACTCTATCTCATTTTGTTCGTAAATTTTTCCGTCTAATGTAAAATTACCCACTTCGGAATGTCCATACTTGATTTGCCCTCCTGCTTGTGCTATCAGCAACATACATTCGGTGCGGAACTGCTCAAATTTGCTGAATGGAGTAGATTCATGGTAGCCGCGCTGATTTTCCGTGAGATAAAGCGTTTCTTCTTCGGCAATAACGTAATATTCAAGTTCACCCATAGCGTGAAAAGCCATTCCTGTTGTTGTCTCAAAAGATTTTAGGGCTTTACGCAGAATATTTTCTGGAGCGTTTGCCATCAGTTGTCCGTCTTTGTTGAAATAGGAACACAAAAAGCACAACGTAGGAATTTCGTTGAAAGGATCTACAAATGCTGTACTGAAACGAGGAACCACATACAGGTCGCTTGAATCGGCATTGATAAAAGCAGGGAAAATATTTGAGCCATCTACACGCTCGCCGGCAGACAAAATTTGTTCCAAATAATTCCGATTAGTGAGAACAAAATTTAACGTTTTCAAACGTCCGTCTTGGGCAGCATAACGAAAATTTACCATCTGGATGCCCTTTGCCTCAATATATTTAATAATATCGGCTTTGGTAAATTCTTGAGGATTCTTCTGTAAAAATTGAACCAACGGATTCAAATTCATTGTGATGTTATCTTTCATATAATAAAAATTATAATTGTTTTAATGATTTGTAAAAATAATATATTTTTGTGAATTTTTTTTGCATACAAGAGTAGAAAAAATATGCAGTAAATCTTTTTTATTAGAAATCATATCTCAAATTTTTAATTCTATTTAAACATTCTCTCTATTTTTTTCATATCGTGTTCCACCATAAGTTTTACGAGTTCGGCGAATGGTGTTTGTGTTGGATTCCAGCCGAGCAGGGTTTTGGCTTTTGTGGGGTCGCCAAGAAGTTGTTCTACTTCGGTGGGACGAAAGTATTTTGCATCAACCTCAACAAGAATTTTACCTGTTTTTGCGCAAATACCTTTTTCATAAACTCCCGTGCCTTCCCAACGAATTTCGATGCCCGCCTCACGAAATGCCAATGTGCAAAACTCCCTTACCGAATGCATTTCGCCTGTGGCAATCACAAAATCGTCGGGCGTGTGGTGCTGCAAAATCAGCCACATACACTTGACATAATCGCGGGCATAACCCCAGTCGCGCAAGGCGTCAAGATTGCCGAGATAGAGTTTATCCTGATGTCCCTGTGCAATACGAGCCACCGCCAACGTGATTTTTCGCGTTACAAATGTTTCACCGCGCCGTTCGCTTTCGTGGTTGAAAAGAATGCCGTTTGAAGCGAATATTCCGTAACTTTCACGGTAATTTTTCGTTATCCAAAAAGCGTACATTTTTGCAGCGCCATACGGCGAACGCGGATAAAACGGCGTTGTCTCCTTTTGCGGTATCTCCTGCACTTTGCCGTAAAGTTCGGAGGTTGATGCCTGATAAATTTTAGTTTTTTTCTCCAATCCCAAAATCCGCACCGCCTCCAAAATTCGTAAAGTGCCGACTGCATCGCACTCTGCGGTATATTCCGGCACATCAAACGACACTTTAACGTGGCTTTGAGCCGCAAGATTGTAAATTTCATCCGGTTGCACCTGCTGAATAATGCGAATTAGCGAACTTGAATCGGTCATATCGCCATAATGCAAGTTTATGAGCCGTTTTTGGTGCATATCGCGCACCCATTCGTCAAGGTAAAGATGTTCAATTCTGCCTGTATTGAACGACGACGACCGCCGTAAAATACCGTGAACTTCATAGTCCTTTTCAATTAAAAACTCAGCAAGATATGAACCATCCTGCCCGGAAATTCCTGTAATTAACGCTATTTTAGACATAATGAATGTATTTTAGATTTTTTTTAATCATTTTTTTGTAATATTTTTTCTGCTGCAAATTCTTCTACTTCTTTGTTAATTAACTCCTTGATTGCTTTTTCTGGAAATTGCAACATATATTCAGCAACACCAATTGGTTTATTGAAATCGCGCAATGCCAATTCAATATCTACTTTTCCTTTGTCAGCACACAGAATAATGCCTATTGACGGATTTTCATATTCCTCCCGCATTGTTTTGTCCAAAATGCCGAGATAATAATTCATTTTTCCGATATATTCCGGCTGAAATGCTCCAACTTTCAGTTCTATTGCCACAAGCGAACGAACTTTACGGTTGTAAAACAACAAATCCACAAAATATTCTTCTTCATTGTAGGTCAGACGATACTGATTTCCAACAAAAGTAAAACCCGCGCCGAGTTCAAGTAAGAAGAATTTGATTTTTTCAACAATTCTCTGCTCAAGTTCGCGCTCTTTCAATGGCTGTCTTAGCCCAAGCATCTCAAGATTGTAAGTTGATTTCAGAATTTCATTTGCCTGTTCCTGTAAACCTTCGGGTAAAGTTAGCGCAAAATTGTTGTGTTTCGGCAAAATTTTGGCATTTCTATAACTGTCTGCCTTAATAAAATTTAACAAAACATCACGCGACATACTGTTTTCGTGCGCTATTTCTATATAATATTTTGCTTCTTCAAGTGTTTTTACTTTGCTGATAATGAGTATATTATGTCGCCACGGTAAAAGTGCAACGCTGCGTTGCATTTTTTCATCAGCCAAAGCATAGAACTCAAAAAAGTTCTTCATATTCCACAAGTTGCGCGGCGAAAAGCCTGTTGTTTCCGGAAATTCTTGCTGTAAATCCGCCGAAAGGCGTTTTACAACACTCGCTCCATAACCCTTTTCTATTTTTTCTACAGAAAGACGTTTGCCGATATTCCAATACATTTGCATCATTCCCGAATTTATCCTGTGGGCAAGAGTTACCCGCGTAGATTTTATTTCGGTAATGATATACCGCAACATTTCACCGTATTTATTGTGTTCTACTTTGTTATTCATATATTCATTTTTTAGTTTTTTTCAACATGCAAATAACTCAAATTTTCCATTTTTTCAATAATTTTATTATGATATTTGGAAAAGATTATCAAAGATGTAATTTATTTTTTGTTTCAAACAGTTCATATCTCTTTTATCATCTCAAATTGTTTCCCGAATATTTCAAAATTAAAAAATGGACAACTAACCCTCCCATAACCAACTATTTTTTGTCTTTGCTTCTGTAAATTTAATATCAAATTGCTTTGTTTTCTCTGCATCATACCATTTGCCTGTTAAATATTCGTCGTTCTCCTCATTTGAATTTGCCATAATGAAAAATCCTTTGGAGTTATAATCTTTACTAATCTTTAACTCAAAAAAACCGGTAATTTTTCCATTTACTTCTTCTGTCAGCAGAATATCTTCTCCATTTTTTCCCCCATATAGATTTAATTTCTGCAATTTATTATCGTAATAATAATATCCTGAAATTTGATTTTGTTTATCAATGCAAATAGCCATACTTATTGGATATTTATCATCTATTTTGCCAAAAAGAAATACATTATCAGGTATTTTTTCTTTAAGTCGTTTGTTTTCAATAAATTTATCAATCGGTGATTTTGAAAAATAATCGCTTTCAACAAGTATATATTTGCCCACATCGTTTAGATATGTCTTAACAGAATCAAGCGGTATCGACAAATTATAGTAAGGCGAGCAAACCCGAACTACCCTCGGATAGCAATCGTCATTCAAAGATATTGATAGTTTGTTTTCGTCCACAGAATAATCTATATCGTAATAACTGCAATATGGTTCGGAATCAGCACATTTAATCGCCTCTTTAAACTCTTTTTTCACGCCTTTGAGCCAATATTTATTAATAAAGTCCAGATATCCCGACAGTGTAAATAGTGATTGAAATTGTATTTCACTCATTTGTAATTCTTCTCCTGTTTTCAGGTTGAAATAAAAACAATCCTCAATATCATTATCGTATGCTCCATAGTATGTTCCACTAAGCCAGATATATAAAATATCATCTTTTAATTCCGAACTACACTCAATTCCAAACCAATTAGTAAGTTCTTCGGCTAATTTTTCATTTTGCTCAAAACCTGTAATCATAAACCTGTCGAGAATTTGAGCGTTTATCTTTTCTACAGCAACATTATTGGCATTTTTCAGGTCTTTTACTCTTGGTATTTCCGAAACATCATTGTCATTGTTGGTCAAACGTACTTTCTCAACTACAATGTCTTGTCCAAAACTCACACAAGCAACAAGTAAAAATAAAAGAAACAGTATTGACTTCATATTTTTATTCTGTTTGTATTCACCTACACATGTTTTGGGTTTGACGGCAGGCGTTATTGTGTATAGATTGCAGGGCTATTTTGTTCGTCAATTATTGCTGAAGGCGATAAAATGAACCGACCGCCTTCAAGCCAAATTAATATGTCTTGTATAAATAAATATCCTTCTTCTGTTCTATAACTCAAATGTAACGGTGCAAATTCAAAAGGATTGTCTTCATAACTTAATCCAATCCAAAAATGTTGCGTTTTATCTATAGTATTAATTGTAGTTTTCACAGCACTAAAATCCTTAAAATCAGAACGGTCATTAGATATTTTTAAATCAGTAATTGTCGAATTTGGATTAGTGTTAGTGAAATCTAATCTTACATATTTTTTGCTGGGATTATACTCTAAAGTAATATTGATAAATGGTTTTTTAGAAGATTTATACCTTTTTTCAGATTCAATTTGCATTGCAGTCAGTTGATTAGCAATAGTAGACAAACTTTTAATTTCAGATTCTCGTTCTTTGTCTCTTTTAACCAACTTGTAAACAGTTATTAGAGTCAAAGGTATCGCAATAACCGCTCCTATGGCTTGTAAAATATCTGTCCAATTAGGATAACCTAATAATATCATTAATAAACTCATATTTATAAATTTTAGTTCTTAATGTTTGTTTATATTTTTTCTCGGCACACTCATCATCTTTTCACGACACTTCTCACTCACTTGCACACAAACGTGTTGGCAGCAGGCGTGGGTTACACAAATGTTCACACGAGACAACGCCCCGCCTGACGCCAAACCCCTCGTTATCGGCTGTGCATTTTTAATATCTTTTTTACTTTTACTCTTTCTTTAAACATTCATTTACTACCCCTGTTATTCTAAAATTTATTTCGCAACAGAAATTTCGTTTACACTTATTTCAAACGAATAATTGTTGGGGTCGCCTGTTTTCTTTTCTCGTGCTTTGGCGGCGGCTTTGTCTTCGTTCAATGATTTTTCACGCATTTTTTGGAACGCAGGATTGTTGCTGAACATATCCTTTTTGCCTTCCTGTTCCTGTTTGAGAGCATTTTCCCAATCTTTATTTGTGTAATGAACGATTCCTTTTATGGCTAATTTGGTGTTTACATCATGTTTTTGTCCTTTTGAATCGTAAATTTCCACATCAGAAAGTAAAAATTTTTCAGGTAACCACAAACTATTACTATCTTTCCCAAAATTTATTTTTGCTTGTGCAAAAGCATCTTGTTTTTGTTGCCAATTTGAATTTGTCAAACCAACTGTAATTTTGCCATTATTTACTGATGTGCCACCCGCTCTACCAGATACAATGGCAATATAGCCAACAAGTTCCACCTCTTTTCCGTCGTTTGTGTAACTTGAATTTAGTTCTTTAACTAATTTGTTCGTTGCATTATCGCCGCCACAAGAAGTCAAAATCGCTGCAACAATCAGCGAACTTAAAATACTCATAATCATTACTTTTTTCATTTTTATTTATAATTTATAGTTAATAATATTTTCAAAACATCACTCCTTACGTTTCTCGGCTTCTCTGTCTCTCGCTGGTACGCCGCTTCTGACTAACGTTTTTGTAAACCATTGATTTTCAGCATCATTTTTTTTACACTCAAATTCATCAAAATTTCCATTAACGCTGCTTCCAAACGTTAGCATTGGAAGTTATTTGCTTCCCGTAAAAGTGGGAATTACAGCCAACGTTTTTAGCAGCAGGCGGGGGCATCGGTAAAGTTCGGACGAGACAACGCCTCGCCTGCGTGAAACTGCTCGTTGTATGCCGCCCATTTATTATTCTCGGCTATAAGAATTTGTCTAAATAGTATTTTCATAAATCAGCTTTGCCCATTCGTGCATTGGTGCATATTGTTTTACAAGTTTTCCACCGTTAGCCCTAAACAACAATTCTGTTTGCTCGTTTTCAATTGAGTTATCGTAAACATACAGTCTATCAACAATTTTTGATAATAAAATACAATTTGCGATTGACTTGTAGTAACGACTTACAATTTTTTGAATTGGAACATCGTGTCCTCCCTGCATTACTCGTTGAGCTATGCGCAAGGCATTTATCTGCGGATTGTCTGTCCCAATAAAAAATAGACGAATAAAATAATCTTGTTGTTTTGCCCGTTGAATGAAGTTAATTTTATCAGGCGCCGACAAGACTGTTTCAAAAATTAAACTGCTTCGGTTTCCTAAGCATTTTTCTCTCTGTTTCTCAGCAAATTGAGCAGCTTTTAAAACCATTTCTTGTGAGTTCCAATCTCCAAATAAATCTCGTGCAATAAAATCGGGGTTTATATAGTCACAGCCTTCAACCCATTCATGTTTCAGAATTTGACTTGTAACGGTTGTTTTTCCCGCTCCATTGGGTCCTGCGATTATGAGAAGTTTTGGTCGTTCCATTTTCTATAAGTTTGGATATATTTTTTTTATCTTTTCGTATTCTCGCTTAATATTTTCCACTATTGTAGACTGTAAGTTTGAATTTTTTTTTCGAACTTCCTCTTTAACTTCTTGCATAAGAAGCAAAAGCTGTTCTTCTTTTGGTTCATTATCACTCGTGAATCTGTAATACATATTTGTTTCGTTTGCCATAAATCTATGATTTTATTTCTAAATACAAAAATTAAGAACATTTTTCCTAACAAACAACTAGTATTTGTTAAATTCATTTTTTCCCAATATGACTCTTGGACAGTTTTTGCTCTCACGGGCGGCACTATAGGCGGAAATTTCGCTACGCTTGTTATGCGCTGGTGTTTTTAATTGCTCTTTTTTATTTCACTTAATCATCTTACTCTTCCAAGTTATCTAAAACCAAATAACCGTATAATACAAAAACTCTTTCGCGTGTTATTTGCGCAGCTGAATTTCCATAAATTACGCCCCAAATAGTGCCGCCGCCCTCTTCGTTGTATGTGTTTTGATATAATTGTGCAACAAGTTCCTTTTCAGAATCACGAAATTTTATCCAATTCAACTGTGCTTCTTTCAATGCCTTTTTGCCGTTGTCGTCTAATTTGTTGTATAAAATTTTGTAGTATTTATTCAACAATTTGTCATATTCGATTTCGAGAGTTTTGTTTGCCTCATGCATTCCGTAAGTGCTGTAGTCCTTGTCGAGCATATTGCGCACTTTTTGTTCAACACGCGCAGTATCCTGCTTGAATTCATTTGAAATATTTTGTGAATATAAACAAATAAAATTCGACAGGAAAAATAGAAGTATCGTTATCTTCTTACTCGCAGCCAGTAGGGTTTTCATATTTGTATTTGCCATAATGTATTTGTATTTTATTATTATTTTATCTTTTTTATTTTAATGATTACCTCTTTTTTCATTAGGAGTTTATTTTTTACCTTCATTTTTCATAAAACTTTATTATTAAGTGTATCACATTCGTTCTTCCCATTTTTGGGGATTTAACGATGTATGAAAAATCGCCTTTATGTGAATTTCATTTTTATTGGCTATATATTGATAATGAATACCATAAGGAAAGATTTTTGTAAAATAAATACGATAATTATCGTAGCGGACTTGAAACCCTACCGGATTTTTGCAAATAATATCAAATGCCTCTTTCATTTCATTCAAAAAGCGTTTTCCTAAACCTTGTTGTTGTTTCTCATACCATTTTGAAGCATCAGAAAGGTCTGTTTTTGCGTATATGGAAATGAATTTATTTGCTTTCATAGCGTTTCCAATTCTCTTTCCAAGTCGCTAATAACCATATCACAATCGAACAAATAAGCAGGATTGTTTACCATAGCGGCATCTCTGCGCCTTACTTCCTGTATTTGCCAATCAGGTACATCGAATTTGTCTTCCCGAATATAAATAGAAACAGGTTTTTCCTGATATGCTTGCCTAATTACATCTAAAATAACAGGCGTGATTTCTTGTGCTGATGCAAAATGAAATGTTGTATCCATAATCTTCACGTTTTTATTATATTTACAAAGTTACGCTTTTATTTTGAATATTATGAAATTTATCTTTTCAGTCTCTGAGATTATTGTCTTTCTTTTTCTTTATTAAAAAAAACACACCCACCAACTCAAGACCAATGCCAAAACCTGAACAAAAAGCAGTAAAATTTGTTTTGATTTCAAATAAGTTTTCTGCAAATAAGGTTAGAGAAAAAATAATAACCCCAATGTAAAATAGGTTCTCTTTGATTTTCTTTTTCATTCCAAAATCCCTAATTCGTGTCGGGTGCAACTTCTAAATTATTAAAATAAACATATTTAAAATTACTTTACTCAGTCAATTTGCAATATCGCTGTACGGGAGGCGAACTTCCAAAATCCCACGAAGCAACACCTCCGTCTGCGTGAAACTGCCTGTTGGGCGCTGGTCTCTTTTTATTATTTGTTCTGTATCAAATGTCATAGTCGAACAAATAATCAAATACTTGTCGCTTTTTAATCAATTTCTAAACAACTTTGGTCAGAATTATCAATAAAGGAAACTATATCTGAGTAATTGAGAGTGATACATTCTGCGATTTCGGAAGTAGTCAAGTTTCCTGTGCGAAGCCAAACAATTTTAGGAGGAAAACCTCTAAGCACGGATATATCAAAAAAATCAGCATCAAATGTTACGATAGTAAAACCATTTTGTTTAGCAAATTGCCATATTTTTGCATCATCGCAATCATTCAAGCCTACCGACCGAACATGACAAGAATCAGAGAAGTTGTCAGGAAGTAAACGCAAAACACGAGACGATATATTTTGGTCGAACAGTAATTTAATGTTAGGCATATTGTAAAGTGCGTTCACGTTGAGCAGCAAAAGCAAGACAGGCAAGAATATCCTGCTGTGTCAGTTCCGGAAAATCGGCAAGAATATCGTTGTATGTCATTCCCACCGACAGCCACCCTAACACATCGTAAACTGTAATACGAGTTTCTCTTATACAAGGTTTCCCAAAGCGTTTTTCGGGGTTAATTCTAATAATGTCATTAAAAACGTTCATATTCCTTTAATATTTTATATAAACTTTGATAACTAATATAACTGCAAAATTAAAAAAAATTTTCTCCTAACTTGTCAAATTGCATATATTTTCATTTTTGTTTCGTTTACTTCTTCAATAAAATAAGGGTTTTTAAGCGAAGTTTCTGTAATTAAATCGATGGGTCTTTTTAGATTGTCTTCCAAAGAAAACCGTAAATTCCACAATAACTCACCTTTTTCCAAAGGGTCTATCCCGTCAATAAAATTGACTAAAAAGTCCACATCGCTTTTTTTTCATCAAATTTATCGGTAAGCACCGACCCAAAAAGGTAGGCATCTTTAATTTTATGCTTTTCAAAAAGCGAAATAATTAAAGGAAGATAAATGTTTATTGGCGTTTTTACTTCTTTCATACTATTTTTTATTATTGTTTTAGTCCTGAAAAATATATATTTTTTTTTGATTGACCTTATTTTGTTTCCAAAATCTATTGCCTCCTGTTCGCACTGCTATTCTGCCATTGTTGTTAATGTGTTTGAGGCTTGGCAGGCGTGGATTCACTAATGTGTCAAACGAGACAACGCCCCGCCTGACGCCAAACCCCTCGTTAGTGGCTGGCCATTTTTCTTTTTTTATTCAATTATTGATTTGTATATTTCTCTGATTTCACTTAGAATGGTATAGTCTATTTGCCCAATTATTGTTTCTATCATATCCATTTCCAATGTTGCCATTTTATGAATACGCACAACAGAAGGCAATTTAAGACCAAATTTTAGCCAATCATTGAGATAAATATCGTATTTCGAGTTATAAATT
>Ga0123357_10000532_pt1 | contig 37411 bp, 33 predicted proteins | sample TergutEmb28metaG_FD_89873 | JGI IMG/M metagenome (GOLD analysis project Ga0123357, IMG submission 89873) | Embiratermes neotenicus P4 segment gut microbial communities from Petit-Saut dam, French Guiana - Emb289 P4 | ecosystem: Host-associated > Arthropoda: Insects > Digestive system > Gut ... | reverse complement strand
GCAGATGAGCGGACGGTGCCGCTTGCCCGCGTTATGGCTGTAGCGCTCCAGAGGGGCGTAGAGGTATTTCTTGATGTCGCTGTCGCCGCGCTTCTCATAGAAGCTCGTGACGAGCCGGTTCATTTTCAACTGGTTGCGCTTAAGGTAGAGCTCAAAGCTCACGGGGTCTCCTTCGTTACTCCGGGTGGAGGCGCGCCGGGTCGTCGCGCCCTACAGGGGTCTTGCCGGACTGGACGCATTGCCCAGTACAGGGGTCTTGCCGGACCGGGCGGTCAGCCCAGTGCCGGGGGTCGGACTGCTCTGATGGCTGGGAGCCACATCAGGGCTGGTTATTCGACGCTTCAGATTTTACCACGTTGCCTGCTGGGGCCAGGACCTCTACGGCGTCTGCAACAGTCAGAGGGCGCTCCTTGCTGCCCAGGCGCTCGAACAATTCGGCCAAAATAGGCGGCCGGATGTTGGAGGCCTCCAGCAGGTCGGCGTGTTCAAATATCTCTGCTGGCGTGCCGGACAGCACGATCTCGCCCCCGGCGCGCAGGACGTAGCAGTAGTCGGCGATTTCTGCGACGGCGTCGATGTCGTGGGTCGTCAGCACGATGCTTACGCCCTCGTCGCGGGACAGCTCGGCCAGCAGGTTGACGATCTCGGCGCGCGAGGCGGGGTCCAGCCCCTCGAAAGCTTCGTCTAACACCAGCAGCTCGGGGCGCGTCAGCAGCGCTCCTGCCAGCGCAACCTTGCGCTTCTCGCCGCCAGAGAGGCTCTGGGGAGTGCGCCCTGCTAGCTGGCTGATGCCCAGGCGCTTCATGATGTCTGTGGCCGCCGCCTCGATACGCGCGCGCTCCCAGCCGTACTGGCGCGCGGAAAAGCAGATGTCGTCATAGACCGTGGGCATGATGAGCTGGACATCGACGTTTTGCAGCACGACGCCGACGCGCTGCCGTATTGCGCGCCACTCTTTATGCGGGTCAACGCCAAAGACGCGCACGACCCCTTCGTCAGATTTCAGCAGGCCCAGCAGGTGAGCAAGCAGCGTTGACTTGCCCGCGCCGTTGGGTCCCAGGAGTACGGTGCGCTCGCCAATGTGTGCGCAGAAATCCAGCCCGCAGAGGTGCACGGCGGTGCCGTCGTCAAAGCTGTGCAGCACGCAGCTGACATAGGCCACATCTGCCGGATGGGGCCCGTGGCGATGCAGGTGCTTCTGACAGAGCGCACAGTCGGGCGCGCCCTGCGCCGTGCGAGGAATATCGAGCTTGGCTCCTCCCGGTCCCGGCGGCGCGAAAGACACCGGCGTCATATCCACATCCTTATCCCTGTCCGTTGCCATCACGGCGTTCCTTTCGTGTCGATGCGTAAGTCTCCATCGTAGCCCCGCAGGCTTAAGATCTCGTAGTCACGCTCGCTGAGGTCAAGGGCGCTTGCCACAAGTGACCCAAAGAGGTCGCCCAGATTGCGCGCCAGAGTGATTGGGTGGCGCCAGGAAAGCCCGCCGCGCAGTCGCAGGGCGGTAAGCAGATTGCCCAGCAGGTCGCCTAAGATAAAGAGGCTCCGGTAGGTCATGAGCAATGAGTCGTTGAGCAGCTGAGGCAGGATGCGGCCGGTCAGCGCAAAGATACGGGGGTAGGGGGTCGAGAGCACAAGACTGACGGCTGCCAGCGCCGTGCTGAAGGTTTTGAGCAGCAGCACCCCGGTCAGGACCCAGCCCGGGCGCAGCGAGGCAGACAGCAGCAGAGAGAAGACGAGCGGGTAGGCGGCCAGGGTCAGCAGCAGGCGTGGGCGCAGGCGCGCGGACAGGCCGAGCGCGCCCACGCCGCAGGCCAGCGCGCCAAGCACCCAGAGGTTCCAGTTGATGATCGCTGCGGCAATCACGGCCACAAGCCCCAGGAGCTTGAGGACCACGGGCGCGCGATGCAGCCAGCCGCCGTCTGCGCTGGTGGCGCTTCTGTCGATGTCAGCTAGGCGCACGGGAGGTCTCCTCCGGCAGCGCCTTCGGGCTCATGCGCAAGCCGCAACGCCCCCGCAGCGTCGCCTGCTCGGCCCCGCCCCCGGCCCTGGCGCGGCCTGCCAATCAGCTCGGGCCGCAGCCGCTCCAGATACACCAGCGCCACGCTGGTCACGCCCGCTTCGATCGCCCAGCCAAAGGGCCCCAGGGCGGCAACCACCACGATAAAGGTCGAAACCGAGAGCTGGTCTGCGCTGTCAGAAGCGGCCTGGCGTCCGCGGGCCGCCGCAGTGGTTGCCTCCTGGCGGCCGGTGGCGGCCGTGGCGCGCCGCGCGGACAGCGCCGGGGTCGCCAGGGCGACTACTCCCACCGTCAGGGACGTGGCAAGCATCAGCGCGACGACGGTTGCCAGTACACCGGAGACCGCCGTGCGTGTCCTCTCGCGCCTGATCAGGGCGCCAAACACCACGCGCAGGCCTTTGAACAGCGCCCAGCCCAGGATCATTTCTGCGGACAGCACCAGCGTGTTCAGCCCGATGACCGTAACGCCGCCGTGTCCCACCAGCGCCAGAAAGACCTCGGCAATCAGCGCGGCCAAAGGCGCCAGGGCCGGCCCGAGGATGATCCCGGTGATCACGCTGAGGTTGAGGTGGTAGTCAAGCGGCGCGATCTCAAGGGCCATGGCGATCACCATCAGCGCGGCGCAGATGCCAACCAGCGGCACTTTGCGGCGCAGGTCGAGGCGCCCGCGCCCGGTCCAGCAGACGATCATGACCCAGAGTGCCGCAAGGATCCATCCGCCCAGCCAGAGCCATACGGGCAGTACTCCGTCAGGTATGTGGATGTGGGACACGGTCGCAAACTCGTTTCATCTTGAGTGAACAGGGCAGTCTATAGTATAGAATAGAGAGGTGTTTGAGCGCGGAGAACCACACAGAAGGCGTCACGCGCTGCGGCAAACTACCTGCGGCGCCCGTTTGGTTCCGCCTGTGGAAAACTACGCATGACGATGAAAGCAATCTCGATAGGCGATCGCGGCCCTGCGGTCGAAGATATACAGCGCAGACTGCTGTCCTTAGGCTATAACCTGGGTTCAAGTGGCGTTGACGGTGACTTTCAGGCTGACACCCAGGTGGCTTTGTCACGCTTTCAGAAAGCTTCTGAGCTGCCGGTGACCGGCGTTGTTGATGATCAGACCTGGTCGGCTCTGGTGGACAGCAGTTTTGCCTTTGGGGACCGCCTTCTGTATCTGCGGGCGCCTCATTTTCATGGCGCCGATGTTGCCCAGCTGCAGGAAGTGCTCAACACGCTCGGGTTTTACTGCGGTGATGTCGATGCGATCTTTGGTACGTTCACGGAGCGCGCCGTCAGTGAGTTTCAGGCTAACACCGCCATTGAGGCTGATGGCGTGGTGGGGGCGTCAACCTTTGACGCGCTGATGGCGCTGCACCATATCTGGGGCGGCAAAAGCGTTCCGGTGCATTCAGCCGCGGCGGGCCGGCCGCGCCAGCGCAACGCCCTTCTGGCCGATACGCCCCTTGAGCTCGTGGCCGTCGATGGGGATTCCTACCGCATTGCGCGCCGGGTCGCGAACCTGGCGCAGGCGGCGCAGGCCCAGGCACAAGTCGCGGTGCTTCGTGATGAGGCTTCAGCGGATAAGCCTGCGGCTCCGGGCGAGGAGGCTCCGGCTCCGTCCGCGCCAGCGCCTGCGCCTGCGCCTGCGTCGGCCCTGAGGGTGCGACTGGCGCGCACGTCTGAGGGGGTCGTCCTGACCGGCGACCGTGATCTGGTGATACCGATACCCCAGGATTTTGGCGCGCAGGCCTCTCAGCAGGGGTTTCAGCACCTGGCGACGGTCATCCTGGACGCAATCTGTCATCTGTAACTTCGTGCGGCGCGCCTGTCCGCGCTCACTCTGAGCAGCCTGCGCCCGGCTCCCGCCTGTCGCTCCCGCCCGTGCGTTACCGTCTGGTCTGTGTTTTGTATAGGGGCTGTAACGTCTGGAAGCATTGTCATTTGCTAAAATCATAAATACCATGTGTTGATTTCCGATTTTTTATGAGAATGAATAGACTATGGGAGAGCTATGAAGAACAGAAGCTGCAGAAATGAACCGATGATGAAACGAGCGCTGAGTGTCCTCTGCGCCCTTATGCTGAGCACTGCGCTCTGTTTTCCTCAGGCAGCGCCTGCCACGCCCGTCGCGTCGAAGCAGGCCGAAGCTGCAGCGGTTCAGCAACAGATCGAAACGATACAGGCTCGACTTGATACAGCCAGTGACAACTACTACAACGCGCAACAGAAACTGAACAAAGCGCGCTCTGACCAGCAGGCCAACCAGACCAAGCTGAACAAGACCACCGCCCGCCTGAAAGTTGTCCAGAGCCACCTCAATGACCGTGCGACTGAGATGTATCGCTCCGGGCCGACCGAGTTCACGGACGTGCTCTTTGGCGCGACAGACTTCCAGCAATTCGCTCAGCTGTGGGATCTCCTGACCCAGATGAACCAACAGGATGCGTCCAGCAGCGCAGAGTTGAAGCAATTACGTAGCGAAACCGCAAGCCTTCAGACAAAGCTTGACGCCAACGCGAAGCAGGCCAAGGCCTCTGCTGACAATATGAAGCAGATCAGGGATGGCGTCGAAAAAGACAAGACTGAGATGCAGAGCAAACTTGCGGGCATCACCAGTGAGGTCGCCGCATTGCAGGCTCAGCAGCTTGCCGACTCCCAGCGCCTGGCGTCGTCTTCTGGTTATATGGGCGGTGGAGGCGGAAACTTCCCTACTCCCAGTTTCCCCCCGAATGCCAGCGTGGTTGACATCGCGCGAGCATATAAGGGAGTACCTTATGTATGGGGCGGCGATACCCCGAGAGGGTTCGACTGTTCGGGTTTTGTTATGTATGTGTATCGCAAAGTGGGCATCTCGCTTCCACATAATTCACTCTTGCAGTCCCGAATGGGCGTGGGTGTCAGTCGTGGTGACCTTATGCCTGGCGACCTGGTATTCTTCGGTTCTCCCGTGCATCACGTAGGTCTTTATGTCGGCGGGGGTCAGATGATCGATGCGCCCTATACCGGCACGGTGGTCAGATATGATCCGGTGTTCACCCGCAGTTACTCGGGCGCTCGCCGCATCCGCTGAATCCATACTTTCTGATTACCTCTTTTACCTGATTCTTGCCGGACAGAAACATTCTGCCAGTATGTCCTTTATGCCCATACGATGTCTCTTGTGGCGTTATTCTCACTATTGTTGACAGTTGTCCTGAAAGAAGTTATGACCTGGTGGCCATTTGCCATTTGCTATTTGCTGGTCATCTGCTGTGTGTTTTGTATATGGGCTGTAACGTCTGGCCCATATTTGTTCTGTTATCATAAATATTAGTTATGTGTCGGCTCTCTATTATTTGAGAGAATGAATGAATCACGGGAGAAGTATGAAGAACAGGGCTCATACGTATAAACCAATGACGAAAAGAATAGTGAGCGTTCTTTGTGTGCTTGCGCTCAGCAGCGCGCTGTGCGTCCCGCAGGTGGCCCCTGCGACGCCTGCCTCATCGAAGATGGCTGAGGCCGCCGCGGTTAAAAAGCAGCTTGACGCGATAAGCGCCCGGCTTGATACAGCAAGCGATAACTATTACGTAGCGCAGCAGAAATTGAACACTGCGCGCACTGAACAACAGAACAACCAGGCTAAACTGAACAAGACCACGTCGCGTCTGAAAGTCGTGCAGAGTCACCTCAATGATCGTGCCAGCGATATGTATCGCAACGGCCCGACCGGCTTTGCAGAGGTGCTTTTTGGCGCCACAGACTTCCAGGAATTTGCCCAGCTGTGGGATTTCCTGAGCGAGCTGAACCAGCAGGACGCCTCCTCCAGCGCAGAGCTCAAGCAGCTGCGCAGCGAGATGAAAGATACCCAGAAAAAGCTTGACGCCAACGAGAAACAGGCCCGTGATTCTGCCCAGAATATGAAGCAGATCAAGGATGGCGTTGCCAGCGACAAGGCCGAGATGCAGAGCAAGCTCTCTGGCCTCACAAGCGAGATCGCGGCGCTGCAGGCCCAGCAGGATGCTGCGGCTGCGGCCCAGTACAGCTCAGGCGGCTATCTGAGCGGCGGCGGAGGGGGCAGACAGTTCCCGGCCCCCAGCTATCAGCCTAATGGCAACGTGGTCTCTATCGCAAGGCGCTATCTGGGCGCACCCTATGTGTGGGCAGCTTCAGGGCCGAACTATTTTGATTGTTCCGGGCTTACGATGTTTGTCTATCGCCAGGTGGGCGTTTCCTTGCCACATAGCTCACGGGCACAGATTAACTGTGGCGCGCGGGTCAGCCGCGGTGATCTTCAGCCGGGTGACCTCGTGTTTTTTGGGTCGCCGATCCACCACGTCGGCCTCTATATCGGCGGCGGCCAGATGATCCACGCCCCCCAGACCGGCGACGTGGTAAAGATATCCCCGGTTATGTGGGGCAGCTACGCCGGCGCCTGCCGCCCCCGCTAAAACGCGCCTAAATGCCCGCTGACGTCGTTGCCGCGAAACTCACGGCCATAAGGCCGCTTCGTTTCACGGCGCCTAGTCAGCGAACATTTATTTCGCGTTTATCCTTTACTGCATGGCGTTGCTCAGCTAAATTTCCCTCTTCTTCTGTAGGGAGCGACGACTTGGCGCGACTCTCTTGCAGATATCTGGCTCTGTTTGCTTGCGATAGTGGCGCTACTCAGCTAAAATCAAGGATGGCAAGTCAGTAACAGACGCTTGGTGCGTCTGTTTGAGGAAGAAGGGTGTGTCCCGATGGCATGGCATCCAATTGAGGCGTTTCGAAATCCCGTTACCCGCGCGCGCGCGATCATCTGGACTGGCGTTGCGCTGGTCGTTGTTCTGATGGTGATGACTGTTGCTATCGCCGCAACTTCAAGCTACTGGTTCTGCGCCGAATGTTGTCACAAGGTCCAGGACGATGCGGTCGCAGCCTATGGCAGAGGCTCACACAATCAGGTATCTTGCCTCGCCTGTCACCTGCCGGCAAACGCTGATCCGGTTACGTTTTTGTATCACAAGGTTCACTCGGCCATTGGCGAGCTTCCGATGACCTTCGCAAACTCCTTTGAGGTGCCGCTGAACGCAGAGAGCAAGGTCTCGCTTTCCAGTGAGGAGTTCCCTGATACCCAGTGCACCCAGTGCCATGACATGAGTACGCGCAAAGTGACGTCCAGCAGTGGCATCATCTTTGACCACTCAACTCACACTAACCTGAAGATCCGCTGCACGTTCTGCCATAACCGCGCAGGGCACAACGAAGATGGTCTTGCGCTCAAGGGCGTCCAGCCCAAGACGGGCGACAAAGCGTATCCGCACCCCAACTATCTGACGATGGACGGCTGCTTCCGCTGCCACAGCCTGGACAGCAACGCCGTTGCGCCGGGGCAGTGCAAGGTATGCCATACCCAGACCGACATCGCTACGCTTAAGCCGAAGGATCATATGGGCGTAGACTTCCTGCACAGTCATGGCAGGCTGTATCTTGACGAGGAGAAGAAGGTCGAAGACGCCGAGAAAGAGACGGGCCAGCAGGCGCCGACGCCTGCCAGCGTTCAGCAGGACCTTGATAATCTTGCTGCGGGCAAGGGCACCGGGTCTGCCGCGAGCGATAGTTTTGCCTGGCCGGTTGCTCCGATCGATACGGTCAACACCTGCTACACCTGCCACACCAGGGCAGACTGCGAAGCGTGCCATGAGAAGTCAGGCATCCACTTCCAGCTGTAGCTTCAGGATAGGAAGAATCCATAACGCATGAGAAATGCGGCGCTCAAAGGGGCGCCGCATTTTTGCTTATTCCAGGTGCTCGCAGAGGTAAGTCGCAAACGCCTCTGCTGCGCGTGTTGGCGTCATGCGGGGGCGCGCAAGATAGAGGTTGCGTGTCCAGGGTCGTGACCTGACTGGCAGCTCAACTGCCGTGCCGAGCCACAGCGCTTTTTCTGCGGCTGAGCGGCTGACGATGGCGATCCCCAGGCCCCCTTCGACCGCGTTGATAATGGCCTCCGGGCTATCAAGCTCAATCAGGTAGCGCAGATCGTCAGGAGATATCTTCTGGGATGTCAGAAGCTCACGGATGGCCAGCTGAGTGCCGGACTCAGTTGTGCGCATTATCCAGGGCCAGCTTCGCAGGTCAGAAAGCGACAGGTCGGTGAGCGTCTCGATGCGCGAGGTTGGCGGCGCGATGGGGATCAGCTCGTCATGGCCGCAGACCGAATAGTCGATGCGATAGCCCCTGACCTGAGCGCCGGTGACGCCCAGGTCCGCCTCGCAGGCGTCTATTACGCGCGCAACTTCCTGCGAACTGGAGATGATCAGGCGGGGGCTTACCGCTGGGTACAGGCGTAGGAACTCTCCCAGAAGTCCGGGAATCAGGTAGTTGCCGGGCGTGGTCGAGCAGGCAACGGTCAAAGTCCCGCTGACTTCCTCAGAAAGCGCGGCCAGGTCGGTCAGGATACTCTGCTCCTCGTCCAGGACTCGCTCCGCATAATCCCTGAGGAGCTTTCCGGCTTCGGTCAGGGTGATGCGGCGATACTGACGGTCGAGCAGGTTGTAGCCCAGCTCTTCTTCCAGATTATGGATCTGCATGGTGACGGCGGGCTGACTGATGCCTAAGAACGTGGCGGCAGAAGAAAACGAGCCGCAGCTCAAAACAGCCAGATAGGTCTTCAGAAGGGTATTGTTCAAAGCATCCTCTTTTGGTTATATAAGCGATTACTATTAGTAATAGTGTACTTCATTTCTGGCCCCGCAGGCATTGCGGCGCCGCCCCGATGATGCTCGGGCGACTGCCGGGCGGCGCTGAGCACCAGATGAGCAGCGCCCGCAACCCGGGCGCTGGCCCAGACACCGCCCTTCAATGACCGTTTGACAACTTTCTGGCTATCTTTGGCTTTTGCACCTTTTCAAAAATACATTCTGGAGTTATACTGATTATGCTTTTAAATTGAGGGGTAGGGGAATTCTAACTTGAACACAACAATCAATAGAGTGTTCTAGCGCAAATTTGAACCTGCGTAGTAGTTTTGCCTGCAACGGGCAGTAGGGGGTTGGCAGCGTTGCCAGAGGTTTGATGTTTGTCAGAGGAACAGGAGCGACAAAGTAAAAAGGGAAGTGAGGGTCCCTGCGTTGGCGCAATCTGTAACAGATCAGTGATAGTAAAGAGATAAGTTATGAGTACACGCACAGTCTATAATCCTAAGTCCGGTGAAACTCCGACGCTGTTGTCTGTGTACTGATTTTGGTGACTAGAGGCTTCCTCCCGCTTTGCCTCTATCACATACTTCCAGAGCAGCCCGCCTTCCCCACTTGCGCGGGCTGCTCGCATGGAAGGCCCGGATAAGCAGAACAAATCGCATCCTTGCTACAATCAGTAATGAGAAACTTCTGACTCGCGCCGCTTACGTTGGGGCGTCGCCGGGGTTTTGTTGTCGGCAGGTGCAGGTATTTTTGCGGGCCGGCCACGCAGGATGCGGTGGCGGCCCGTGCAGGAAGGATATGACGGTGAGTAACACTCCCACAGACAGAAGCGCGCTGTATCGCTCGCTTCCCAATATTGACGAGGTCTTAGGCGCGCCGGCCATCGCGCGCCTGCTCCAGACAGGCGAGGCGCCGCGTGCGCTGCTGCTGCGCTGTGCGCGCGCAGAGCTTGACGCCCTGCGTGCAGATATCGCGCAGGGCAGGCGGACGGATCCGGTTGAGCTTGACGAGGTGCTGACGCGCGCCCTGGCAGCTGCCCACGCAGCGCAGCAACCCTCGCTGCGGCGCGTGATTAACGCGACGGGCATCGTGATCCATACCAACCTGGGGCGATCGGTGTTGGCCCGTGCCGCGCTGGAGGCAGCCGTCAGCGCCAGCCAGGGCTACGCCAATCTTGAATACGACATCGCGGCGGGCAAGCGGGGGAGCCGCACCGACCACGTCGAGGCCTTGATCTGCGAGCTTACTGGCGCTGAGGCCGCGCTGGCGGTCAACAACAACGCGGCGGCAGTGCTGCTGACGCTGGCTGCGCTGGCCGCGGGCAAAAAGACCATTGTGTCGCGCGGGCAGCTGGTCGAGATTGGCGGGAGTTTTCGTATCCCTGATGTTATGGCGGCCTCCGGGACGGTCATGGTCGAGGTCGGTACCACGAACAAGACTCACTTAAGCGACTACGCGCATGCGATAGGGGAGCGCACGGGGCTGCTGTTCAAGGCGCATACCTCGAACTATCAGCTGGTTGGCTTTACCGAGGAGGTCGCGCTGAGCGATCTGGTCGCGCTGGGCGCCGAGCGGGAAGTCCCGGTGGTCGAGGATCTGGGCAGCGGCGTGCTGCTGGATCTCTCCGCCTGGGGGCTGCCGGCTGAGCCTACGGTCCAGGCCAGCCTGGCTGCTGGTGTCGATGTCGTGACTTTTTCTGGCGACAAGCTGCTGGGCGGGCCTCAGGCGGGCATCATCTGCGGCAAACGCGCCGTCATCGCGCGTCTGCGCCGCCATCCCCTGGCGCGCGCGCTGCGTCTTGACAAGATGACGCTTGCGGCCCTTGAAGCCACCTTGCGGCTGTATCGCGATCCGGATGTCGCGGTCAGCGCGATCCCGACGCTGCGCGCGCTTACCCTGACCCCTGAGCTGTGCCGCCAGCAGGCCGAGCGGCTTGCCGCGACGGTGCGCCAGGTGGCAGACGCCAGCGGGCTGGGCGAGGAGCTGCGTGTTGAAGTCGAAGACGAGATGAGCCTGGCAGGCGGCGGATCGCTGCCCGGCACCGAGATCCCGACGACGGTGGTGGCGCTGTCTGCGGGCCGCACGTCCGCTGCGGCGCTGGAGACAGCGCTGCGCGCACTGCCGACACCGGTGATCGCGCGCGTCCATGAAAAGCGCCTGCTCTTTGACGTACGCACGCTCACCGACAGCGACATCGAGCTCTTAGCGTCGGAGCTGGCAACCCTGTTCGCCGAACTGGCAAATTCTTCTGTCATGCTGCGCGAAGTCGCAGCATCCAGCCAGAAAGATGAGAGCCTGGATCCTGCGGCTGACGCCCGTGATGACAGTAGGCTCAAGTAAGGTTTATGCTGATGCCAGGACGCTACGCGGGGGTGCTGGGGACCGCCGGACACATCGATCACGGCAAGTCCACGCTCATCAAGGCGCTGACGGGCACTGACCCCGATCGCCTCAAGGAGGAAAAGGAGCGGGGCATCACGATCGAGCTCGGCTTTGCAGAACTTGACCTGCCCGGCGACCTCTGTCTGGGCGTCGTTGACGTACCGGGCCATGAGAAGTTTATCCGCCACATGGTGGCCGGAGCGACCGGCATCGATATTGCGCTTCTGGTGGTCGCCGCTGACGATGGCGTGATGGTGCAGACGCGCGAGCATCTGACCATCCTGCAGCTGCTGGGCGTGCGCCAGCTCGTGGTGGCGCTCACGAAGACAGATCGTGCGGGCGCAGAGCTCACCGAGCTTGCGGCAGCCGACGTCGCGGCGCTGCTTGAGACAACTCCGTATGCGGGTGCAGAGGTTGTGGCGACCTCTGCTGTTACGGGCGCTGGCCTTGACGAGCTGCGCGCCAGCCTGGCCCGGGCGGCCCGCAGCCTCCCGCGTCGCAGCGACGCCGCCGCCGCTCGCCTGCCCATTGACCGCGTCTTTACGATCGGCGGCGCGGGCACGGTGGTCACCGGGACGCTCTGGGAGGGCCGCATTGCTCTGGGTGACAAGCTGGAGCTGGTCGGGTCGGGTCGCGAGCTGCGGGTCCGCCAGATCCAGGAGCACGGCCAGCCGGTTGACGGCGCCAGCGCTGGCCAGCGCGTGGCGCTCAATCTGGTCGGCGCCTCAAAAGACGAGATCGCGCGCGGGATGGTCATCGCTACTCCCGGGGCTCTGCATCCGACTTCGCGCCTGAACGCCCACTTCAGCTATCTGGGCGATCCTGCCCACCTGCTCCCGCTTAAGTCAGGGACAATGGTGCATCTGCATCACGCGAGCGCCACGGTGCTGGCGCGCCTGCTGATTTTGGAGCGCAAGGACGCCGCCGACGCCGCAGCTCCCGGCGATAAGCTGGAGCTGGCGCCCGGGCAGTCCGGGTTCATCCAGCTGCGTCTGGCAGACCCGATGGTCATGCGCAGCGGCGATCACTTCATCATCCGGGCGGGAGATCCGCTCTACAGCATCGGCGGCGGCGTGGTGCTTGACAGTGCGGCGGCGCTGCGCACCCGGCTTAGCGCAGGCGAGCTGGCGCTGCTGCAAGCGCTCTCTGAGGGAGATATACCCGGGGCCGTGTGCCTGGTTCTGGCGCAGGCGCAGACGCCCGTGACAAGCGCGCAGGTGGCCCAGGCCCTGGGGCGGGAGCGCTCTGAGGTGGTCGCGCTGCTTAACCAGACGGGCGAAGGCGAGGTCTGGCGCATTAAGACAAGCGCTGGCGCTGGCGGCCAGACCGCCTACCTGCCTGCGGCGCGCGCAGACCAGCTGCTGAGCGGCATCGAGCAGGCTCTGCTTGCCTGGCATGAGGCCTGCCCCCAGCAGGCGAGTCTTGCCGTGCGTGCGCTGCAGGACCTCATGGGCGCGCGCCTGCATGCAGAGCTGGATCCGGAGGTCTTTGACGCGCTGTTGCAACAGCTGGCAGACGCGGGCAAGATAACGCTTGAAGCGGGCAAAGTCGCGCACAGGCGCGCTGCTGCCAGCGTCCAGTCGCAGCTGGCCGAGCTGCGCGAGGGCATCCTGGCGCGCCTGGAGCCCCAGGGCCTGTCGCCGGAGAGCGTCGCCGACCTGCAGGCAGCGCTGGGGGCGCAGCGCTCTCTGCTGGGACAGGCGCTTGGCGCGCTGACAAAGGAGGGGCTGCTTGTCCGCCTGAGTGGAGAGCTCTACTTCACGCCCGCCGCGCTCCAGCGTGCGCGCGCCTGCCTGAGCACGGCGCTGCAGGAGGCGCCCGAAGGGATGGGAGCTGCCGCCCTGCGCGACCTGCTCGGGGTCAGCCGCAAGTACGCGATCCCCGTGCTTGAGTACTTCGACGCCCAGGGATTGACCACCCGCGCCGGCGACCTGCGCCACCTGAAGTAACCACAGCCGACCTGGCGCGCCTACGGCACTGGGCAATGAGCCCCAGCGGGCAATGACATCCTGTTACAATAAGATACGCTGAAACGGAGCCGGAGCCGTCCTGGTGGGCGGTGCGGTCTTCAAAACCGTTGTGAGGGGTGAAGAGCCTCTCGGGTGGGTTCGATTCCCGCACGGCTCCGCCAACGGCTCGGTATTCTTCCGGCTAAGCCGCTCAGACCAGCCCTCAAGGGCTGAAGCCCGATACGGGCTGTTCTTCGGGGCTTAGCCGAAATAATCCCTTCGCCGTACTCTCCCGTGAAGCTTAGGCTCTGTGGAGCATTCGCTTTAGTTGGGGGGCGCAGAGGAGCAGGTGGATGACGGCCAGGCCAACAAGCAGGAAGCCGAGTGCGTGGTGCGCGCCGACGACCCAGAGTGGGACAGGGCGGACGGTCCACAGGCGCAAGGTGCGCGATATCAAAATGCCGCTGACGCCCAGGGACAGCACCACAAAAAGCAGCGCGCCGTCAAGCAGCCAGCGTCCTTTGACCAGGGGCGTCTCAAGGCCAAATCGCCGCAACTTTGCAGAAATCCAGGCGCTGTGAAGCGCGAAGTGCAGAATAAAGAGTCCACAGAGGACGATGCCCGCCAGTTCATGATAGGCGGCGCTGACAAGTTGGTAGCCTGCCATCAGCCCCAGCATTACCAGCAGGACCAGATCAAGAGCAAGAAGTAAACGTTTAGACAAAAAGGCCCCCTCGAAACGTGAGCTATTCTTCTTGCGTTATTATAACTGGTATATACTGTCTTTGAGAACATGGACTCCTCTGATGTCAGTACCTCGGCTTCATAACAAACGTCTGCGGCTGATAATCATCAGCCTCCTCGCCATTGCAGTGGTGGTGGCGGGGCTGCTTGTGTTCAGCGCGTATCGCTCCCATCAAAACGCTGGCTATAATCGCGTCTGCCCTGTTTCTGGCGCGCGCTGCGGCAGCGGTAGGGATGCGCTGGTGGCCGGATGTCACGGCTGAGGACTCGCCACTGCGCCCGCCGCGCGCCCTTTCGGGCGCCCCGCGCGGCGCTCGCGCTGGTTCTGGCAGCGACGTTGGCCTTTGGGCTGGGCGCATGCGCCGGCGCTGCCGGGCGCGCGGGCGGCTCCGGCGCGTCTGAAACGCCCGCGACGTCTGCGACTACCAGCACGGCAACTCCCGGCCAGCCCTCCTCTGCCCTCATTGGCCAGCGTCTGAGTTTTGGCGCCCCCACAGAGGGCAGCGATTCGCTCGTTTTTCTGGGCGATACGCAGGACAGCGGCCCGGACGGCGTTGTCTTTGGGCCGCTGCTCTCCGGGATCACCTCCCGCGATCTCATTGTCATAGCGGGCGATCTGGTCAATGACCAGGATAACAAGCAACAGTGGCAGGCTTTTGCCGGTCAGTTCCCCGCAAATGTGGCGCCGGACAAACAGGTTGCCGTAGTTCCGGGCAACCATACGCCCGATCCGCCCGCTCTGAATCTGTTTGCAAAGCAGACGCCCGCCCTGGTCAGCCTGGCGCACACAGAAGTCGTACTGCTTGACAGTAACCTGTTGGGCAGCCTTGACGAGGATCAGATCAGGAGCACCCAGCAGTTTCTTACGCAAGCCCTGGCCCGTCGCGCGGGCCGCAACCTTATTTTCGTCATGCATCATCCGCTGTTTCCGCTCACCAACGATCCAAAAAACGCGACGCGCGCGCGCAGCATGATGAAGAACTATGGGAGTTATTTTAAGCAGGCGACGCTTATTCTCTGTGGGCACGAGCACAGCTATGCGCGCTATACCGATCCCGCAACCGGTATCACGCAGGTGATGGGCAACGCGAGCGCAAAGGTCTATACGCCGGTTGATACGCACCGGCCTGGTCTTGCGGCCCTGGTCGAAGCGGGTCCGGTCATCACACGTCTGAGCAGCGACAGCGCTTCGGTCACGCTCAAAACATTCGATATAAGCGGTAATCTTATAGACTCGTGCGTCATACCCTCGGCTCATTAGCGGCGCCGTCAACCCAATCTCTTCTGCGCGCAGCGGGTCAGAGCCCTTATAATGAGTAGGGCTGCGCTCTCATAGACAATCCTGATAGTACGCGCCGCCTTGAAACTTACAGTCGCTCCGACCCCTGAAGACTACCGCAGTCATGTTGACGCCAGGTCTTCTGGGGCGATAGGGATCAGCGGGAAACAGCGGATCCTCCCGGTGGAAAGGAAAGACTATGAGACATATCGATCTGAAGCGTCTGTTGGCTGGACTTGTCCTCATGGCGTTTTTTATAGCGCAGTGCGGTGTTTTGAGCGCCCCGACTGCCGCCTCTGACGCCATTGCGTTCACCGTTGTCAATCAGACCGTATCGCCGGCGCAGACAGTCCAGCTTACCGAGTCGCAGCTCGACGCGCTTCTGACAAGTTCGGGGGTCACGCAGTCGTACTCGGCCTACAACACCTACCCGACTTTTAAGTGGTCGCCTGACGTGACGGGCATCAAGCTGAGCACGCTTTTTGCCCAGGTGGGCGTGGCAACGGCAACGAACACGCGTCTGATCCAGCTGGTCGGAAACGACGGCTTTATATCGACTTTTACCTGGAAGGACCTGTTTGTTGACGCGCGCTACTGTTTTCCGGACGGCAAGACACAGGCGGGCCGGACCAAAGTTGATCCGATCATTGACTTTTCGGGCATACCGTCGCCTGACGCGGGTAAGCTCTACTTTGGGCAGCTCGGACCCAACGATCAGAACTACGACTCCTTTACCCGCTTTCTCTACGGGGGGAGCCTGATCCTGACAAATAAACTGGCGAGCGCCTGGGAGCCGGTAACGACGGCCAGCATCCCCAGCGGGCAAAGCGTGCCGGTTGGCACAAAGCTCACGTTCGCCGTACCGGCGGCAGACGGCAAGGCTAAGGTCTGCTACACGACTGACGGCTCGACGCCGACGGCCACCTCGGCGTACTACAACTACTCCAACTGGGTTGATCCTTCCGCCTTCGCGCTGTCCCTGGACAGCGCAGGGACGATCACAATCAAGACAATTGTGACGGGGCGCGGCGGCCTGAACTCTGCGGTGACAAGCTTTACCTATAAGGTGGGGCAGTCCGACGGGGGCGGCGGCTCGGGCGGCGGCGGGGGAGGAGGCTCCGGAGGCGGCGGCTCGGGAGGCGGCGGCAACGCGGGCGGCGGCGGCTCCGGCGGAGGCGGCGGCTCAGGAGGAGGCGGCAGTGGCGGCGGCGGCTCGGGCGGCAGCTCAAAAAGCACGGGCAAGACGGTGCTGACGATAGCCGATGAGCGCACAGGCACGCGTAAGGGCTTCAGCGCAAACGATCTGGCGGCAGTTGCGCGCGCGGAGGGCTCCCGGACCTATCACTACTCGGCCTACAACACCTTTCCGTCGGTGAAATCACTTTCCGGGACGGGGCCGACCGTGCTCGGCCTTTTCAGGAAGGCAGGCAGGCAGACGCCGCGCGCCCATGAGCTCATCACCTTTACGTCAAGCGATGGCTTTGCGACCAATCTCACCTATCAGGACATGACTTCTGGCCGCTACTACTTTCCTCATGGCGCCGAGGGGACTGCCGGTGGGGCCGCGGGCAATGCCGCGTCGCGCGCTGGCTGGACAGCGATACCGGCGTCCATCATCTTAAGCTACAACAACGGTACGCTTGCCATCGGGCAGCGCCAGCCCAATGAACAAAACTATGACAGCTTTGTCCAGAACATGGCCAGCGGGGGCACGATCACGATACGCAAGGCCGACGCTACGGCGCAGGCTGCGGTGACCAAGACCACTCCGGCCAACCCCGGGCTCGTGAAAGTGGGCGACAAGATCACGTTTTTGCTGCCTCCGGGCATTGGGCGGGCAAAGGTCTATTACACCACCGATGGCTCGACGCCTTCCGAGTTGTCGCAGGTCTATAACGTCAGCGCCTGGAAGCAGAGCGGCGGTCCGGCTGACGTACAGCCACAGATCACCCGCAGCGGCAAGACGACCATCAAGGCCATCGTCATCGGGCGCGGCAGCCTGCCCAGCGCGGTCAGCACTTTCATCTTTTCAACTAATGCGGCCGATCTTGCGGGCGCGGCTGCCGCCGGTTCAAGCGGCGGATCTGCGGCCCCTGCACCGGGGACCACCGGCGAGCCCTCGACCGAGAGCACGGGCGTCGCTGCGCCTGCTGACAGCGGTCCGGCGACACCTCTGGAGAGCGCCGCGAAATTGGGCGCGGCGGTCTTTGGGAAAAAGGCGCCTCAGGTGCTGGGAGTCCCGTGGGGGGCCCTGATCGTGCTGGCGATACTCGCGATAGCAAGCGGAGCGGTTTCCGGAAAGATTTTTGCCGTGCGCGAGATTAACAAGCGCTTTGGCCCGCAGGCAGGCGCAGGCGCAGGCGGCCCGCAGACAGGTGCGGGCGACCCGCAGGCAAAAGCGGGCGACCCGCAGGCAAAAGCGGAGTCGGCGTCATGAAGCCGGAGGTCAGAGCTGACGACAGAGATACCGCTGGCAATACCGCCAGAACTCCCACCTGGATCCGCGTCCTGATATTTGCGTTAATCGCCCTGGTCCTTGTCGCCTTACCGTCGGTGCTGTCTACTTGTGACGCTGGCGCCCGGATGCCCGCGTCCCTCAGCCTGAAAGTTGAAGGGATGGGCGTCTCAAAGACTCTCTCAGTCCCTGATCTGAACAGTATTGATCAGGCGAAGGGCTTGTATACGGCGGTAAATAACTGGCCCTCGCACAAGCAGTACGCGGCGGGCGGCATTTCAGTTGAAAGCCTGCTGTCCAGCCTTCAGGTAAGCCCGAAGACCATCACCTTTGTCTCGCGCGATGGCTACAGCGCCGCGCTGACGTATCAGCAGCTGACCGAGCCCCGCTACTCGTTTGCGAGCGCCGGCGCGCCGGTGCGCGTCAAGCCAATCCTGGCGTACCGTTACGCCGCGGACGCGACCGCGCTCTCAGACATGAAGCCGCAAAGCAGTCTGACGCTGGTGTTTGGGCAGCTTACGGCCAGCGAGGCAACCAATCCTGCCTTTGTTGAAAACGTAGTTAAGATTGTCCTTTCAGATAAGGAGGAGACCTGGGAGTCGCCCGGCATGTTCCCGCCTTCGGGTGTTGTCGCGCCTGGGGACGTCGTAAAACTGACGCATCCCTCAGCGGGTCTGGTAAAGATTTACTACACGCTTGACGGCGCCACGCCAACGCTTGACTCAAAGCTCTATAACCCCAGCACCTATCAGCCGGAACTCAATAAGCCGATTCCGGTCAGCGCAGATACGACCATCAAGGCGATCGCCCTTGGTTTTGGCAAACAGCCCTCTGCGGTTGCGACCTTTCAGGTGAAAGTGAGGTAATGACGATGCGCGCCTACTCCTGTCTTTGCGCCTACTCCCGTTCTCGCGCGCTGTCGTGCCCCCGCGCGCTGCCGCGCTGGCGCCCCGCGCTCGGTCTGGCTCTGGCTCTGGCTCTCGTGCTGAGCGCAGCGCTGCTTGCGGGCTGCTCTCTGCCGCAAACGCAGGCCGCCTATGACAAGCAGACGCTCAGCGTCGAGTTTCCTGATGGCAGCGTCAAGACGATTTCGGTCGGCACGTTGCGCAGTTTGCCGCAGCACCACCTGGATGCGTCCTATCTCCGCTCGACCGGTAAGCGCGAGAGCTATCAGATGGACGGCCCTGCGCTCAAAGATGTCCTGGCGCAGGTCGGGGCCAACCTGGATGACTACGCGCAGGTCAGCGTGGGCGGCTCAGACGGCTACTACACGCTTCTTTCGCGCGATATCATCAAAGAGACCAAGCCCGATCAGCTGCTTTTGGCGGTCAAGGTCAACGGCAAAAAGAAGCTCGACCGCGCCGTCGCGCCAATCTGGCTTACCGTTCAGGGCCAGCGCGGACCGTACTGGGTCAAGATGGTGAACAAAATCGTGCTCTACCAGCAGGAGCAGAAAAAGGACATAAAGACGGTCTGGGTGTTTTCAAATCTGACGCATGACGTCAAGCCCATCAGCTATCCCTATTTTGGCGAGAAGGATGAAGCGGTCAATCTTCAGGAGGTCTGGCCGTTGCTTGACGCGGTCAACTGGAAGTCGTTTTTCACGATGAAGTCAAGCGATGGCTATCTGCGCAACGAGTCGCTGCGCGCGGTCATGAAAGACTACTACATCAAGACCACCGGCAAGGACGCACCGATCAATGTGGCGCCGACGATCGATCCGGCATTCGGGGTTAAAAACATCGCCTGGTGCTCGACTGACGCCGACGCGATGATCTTTCCCGGGCAGCTGGCGAAGTATCTTCCCGCCGCAGGCCCTGCCGCAGGCACAGGCGCAGGCGCTGCCGCGGGCACAGGCGCTGCCGCGGCAAAAAGCATTGCGCTTGACGCGGTGCTGAAGGAGGTCGGCGTGACCGATATAGCGCACAAGAAGTTCGTGTTGGAAGATATCGATGGGACCCCGTATTTTCTTTTGGGCAGTGAGCTGAATCAGGTCTTTCTGACCACTCAGGGTCCCCCGTATGGACTTTCTTTTGGTCCGGGTTTAGCCGCGAGCGCAAAAATTTCCAACCTGCTTGATATTCGTGAGGTGAGTTATGATTACACAGAATAAGAACGCGTCAGGAAGTACCCGTCTGCGGACAAGCTGTTTGCTGGTGGCCTTGCTACTTGTGGCTTCAGCCTGCCTGACGGCCTGCTCAGGCGGCACAAAGCAGGGCGCGAAGACGACAGACACGGGCAAAAATGCGGCTTCTTCCGCGCAGGCTTCCGCTCTGCCCAAGGGCTCCGGGGATGCGCCGATACTGAAGGTCTCTGGCCCGGGCATTACGACGCCGGCGGATTTAAGCCTCTCTCAGCTTAAGGAGTTGGCGGGAAGCCCGCTCAAAGAGACGTTTTCTGTGCGCAATGCCTGGCCAACGGCGAAGAGTTTTACAGCCGAGGGCGTAAGCATCGCTGCGCTTCTTAAGGCCGTCGGCATCAAGAGCGACGCCGGCGTTGTCACGATCACGGGACGCGACGGCTATCTGGCGCGCTTTACGCCCGACCAGTTATCGAAGCCGCGCCAGACCTATCCTCAGCTCAAGACGAACTCTGCGGCGGGCGCGGCCTCTGTTGACGCGCTTCTGGCCTGGAGCTGGGGCGAGTCAGGCGACGCCGGCGCATCGACCAAGCTCCGCAATTTTGTCGGGCAGGGCTCACTGACCGATACGAACTCGGTCGTATCGGTTCAGGATGTGGAAAGTATCACCGTGGCAGCCGGGCCGCTTGAGCTGTGGGCTCCGCCTCAGTACGACGTTGCAAAAAGCGCCACGGCGCGAACCGTAACGCTGTATCACGATTCGATGGACAGCGTGCAGATCTACTACACGCTTGACGGCTCTGAGCCAACCATGGCCTCTAAGCTCTACAACCCCAGCACGAGCTACTATCAGCCAAAGCTGATTGTGCCAATAAAGGCCTCAGCGGGGGCCACGCTCAAGATGCTCGTCGTTGGCTACGGCAAGCTGCCGAGTAAGGTTGAGAGTGTCGCGCTCTAGATCACATCCTCGCTTTACGCTGTCTGATTGGACGGTCTGCGCCGTGATGGCCGCTTTGGGGCTTGCCGTAAAAGTGGTGGTGGTCCCTTTGGTGCATACCGTTACGGCGGCGTTGTTTATCCCGGGCGGCGCGGTCGCAGGCGGCCTCTACATGCTGTTTTTGGTTCTGGGGGCTGCGATCGTGCGCAAGCCGGGGGCAGCGACGCTGATCGCCCTGCTTCAGGCTGTCGTGGTGTTTGTGACGGGGCTGCCGGGGTCCCAGGGCGCCCTCAGTCTGCTTACCTACACGCTGCCGGGCCTCAGCGTCGATGTGCTGGCGCTGATCCTGCGCGCGCGTACCTGGACTCTGCCCGGCTGCTTTCTTGCGGGTATCGCGACTAATGTGGTCGGTACCTATGCGGTTAATGTGGCGCTGTTTCGCCTGCCCGGGCTGCCTTTGATGCTGTCGCTTGCGGCCGCGGCGCTCTCGGGCGGCGTCGGGGGCGTGCTTGCCTATGGCCTGGCGCAGCGTCTGGCCAGGCTGGGCCTGATGGGGTCACGCCCGCTATGAAAAAGCGCGCGCAGCACCAGCCTGAAAGCTCGTCTGGCCAGACGTCCCAGGACTCGTCGTCTGTTCGCTCGTCCCAGGGCCCGCCGCCCGCCTGCGTGACCGGGGACCTGCCTGCTGCTTGCCCGCCCCGCCCGCCCCGTTCGCCCCAGGACCCGCCCGACCATCGCCCGCGCGCCCGCGTGCCCAAGCGCTCGACGCTGGCCGTACTTGCGGCCCTGATCCTGCTGGCCGCGCTGGTCGCGACGCTTGCGACGCTTAACGCCCGCCGCCAGGCCGCGGTCAACGCAGGCGCAGGCGCAGGCGCGCCGTCCGATGCCTTCCGGCTGACGACTTCGACCGAGACCACGCTGGTGACGCGCGCGACCCTGCAGCGATTCAGCCCGCGCCCGGTGACGGTCACCCTGGACACAAGCACGACCAGCCGGCGCCGCGTGACCTACACCGGCCTGCCGCTCGGCGAGCTCTTCCGGGACCTGGGCGTGCCCTTTTCAAGTGATAATTACTGTGTTGCCAACGCTTCTGATGGCTTTACGATGAGCTATCTGGCAGACGAGGTCGCCCGCGGTGACGTCTGGCTGGTCTACGAGTCAGACGGCGCGGCACTGCCCGGGCGCGCCCAGGGAGGATTCGGGCCCTACCTGATTGTGACTCAAAACGCACAATTCTCCCTGCGGTGGTGCAAGTATCTTCAGGAGCTCACGGTGAAATGACGGCGCTGCTGGAGATATCTGACCTGAGCTGCACGTTTTACATCGGCGCCGGCCCGGTATTTGAGCACTATAATCTGTGCCTGGATGCGGGCGAGACGCTCTTTTTACAGGGCCCCTCAGGCTGCGGCAAAACGACGCTGGCACAGATCATCGCAGGTATCATCCCTCGAAGCATTGCCGCCCGTGTCACCGGCCAGGTGCTCCTTGCGGGCAGGGCGCCCGGCGACTGGCCGCTTAGCCAGCGGGTGGAGCTGGTCGGGATGGTGTTTCAGCGCCCCGACCGGCAGCTGTTTTTGCCAACGGTTGAAGACGAGCTGGCCTTTGGCTGCGAGAACCTGTGCCTGGCGCCCGCAGAAATCGAGCGGCGCATCCAGGAGGTCTTAGAACTGCTCGACATCCAAGAGCTGCGCCCGCTGAGCGTCGCGCAGCTTTCCGGAGGCCAGCTTCATCTGGTGGCCGCAGCGGCAGTCCTGGCAATGCATCCCCGGCTGCTGATTGCCGATGAGCTGTTCGCGCAGCTTGACGAACGCTACCGCCTGCAGGCAGATACTGCGCTGGCCTGGCACACGCAGCGCGGCGGCGCGGTGATCGCGATAGATCACGGCGCGCAGCCCGCAGAGTATGCGCAGGCGTACCAGCGCCCGGGCGTGCGGATAGAGAGCTTTGACCATGGCGCTTAAGCTCAGCAAGGTCTGCTATCGCTACCCCGAGTCCGCGCCGCAGCAGTCGCGCGCAGGCGACCTCGCAACGCCGTCGCCCTTTACGCTGCGCTGCGACTCCCTTGAGATCGAGCCTGCCACGATGGTCTGCGTCACCGGGGCAAACGGCAGCGGAAAAAGCACACTCTCCCGGCTTCTTTGCGGGATCCTGACCCCGCAGGCAGGCGCCGTTCTCATTGACGGCGATGACCTGACCGGCGCGCCGCTGGCCGCCTTTGGACGCCGGGTAGGCTACGTATTTCAGGAGCCCGCCCATCAGCTCTTTGCAACGACTGTGATCGAGGAGCTGACCTGCATCGGCCAGCTCACTACGGCGCGCCGCGAGCACCCCTGCCTGCAACAGCGCGCCGAGGCGCTGCTGCGCCGCTTCAACTTAAGCGATCTGCGCGAGCGCAGCCCGCAGCGCCTCAGCCATGGCGAGCAGCAGCGCCTCGCGCTGGCAGCCGTGCTCATGCAGGAGCCACGCTATCTGGTGCTTGACGAGCCCAGCTCGGGCCTTGACGCCGCCAGCGTCGAGTTTCTGTGCCAGCTGCTGAACGAGCTCTGCCAGCAGGGCGCCGGGTGCTGCGTGATAACGCACGACCCGCGTCTGCGCCCGCTGTGTGGGCGCGAGGTCACGACGGTCGCGGGCGAGGTCTGCTGCTCAACCCCAACCGCGGCTTGCCCGGATAAGGCCCGCCCATGAAGAGACTGCTGCGTGACGCGCGCACAAAGATGGCCCTGGTCACGCTTCTGACCACGGGCGCCGTGGTCATCGCGCAGCTCGGGGCGCTTGCGCTCATTCTGCTGCTCAGCCTCGTGGCTGCCGGCGCCTACGGGGCGTCTTTGCCGCGCATGCTGCGGCGCTGGCGCGCGATTCTCTGGCTGCTGGGGGTAGTGGCGCTCTTCCAGATTGCCTTTCTGCGCACGGGGCGCGCGCTTCTGACGCTTGCGGGCGTCATGCTGGTCAGCTCAGACGGGCTCCGGGTCGCCGGGCAGGTGAGCGTGCGCTACCTCATCATCATGGCGGCCGCCCTTATCATGAGCACGTCGTCTGCGCGCGATGTGACGCAGGCCCTGACGCGTCTGCGTCTGCCCACGACCTTCGTGTTCATGGTCATTGTGACCGTCCAGTTCATCCCGCGCTTTGCCCAGCTTTTCCGCGACAGCCTCGCCGCGATGCAGCTGCGCGGCCTTGACTTCAGACGCATCAGCCTCATCAAACGCGCCCGCGCCTACCTCTACCTGATATTTCCCGTGATTGCTGCGGCGCTCATTGCCGCCCAGGACCTGGCGATAGCCATGGAGACGCGCGGGTTCGGGGCCTATAAGAAACGGAGCGCGCGTTAGATGAACGATCAAAACGCTAACGCTACCGCTACCGTGCTGCGTCGCTTTCCCTCAAAGAAAAACGAGGTCTTTTTAGTCCGTCGCGCAGGCGAGCTGGTGGTCATGAAGCGTTTTGCGTCGCCTGAGGCGGCAGAAAAAGAGAGGGAGTTGCTGCGCCAGGCAGCCGCTGCCGGTCTGCCGGTGCCCCGTGTGCTGCCGGAAGGCTTCCTGTCCTATGTGGAGGCGCCAACGCTGCTTGACCTGCTGGAAGACGCCGAGGCGCGCATCGCGCGTCAGACCTCGACGGTTGCAGATGAGCTCCCGGCGCTCCGGCAGGCTTATGAGGCGACGTTTTGCTGGCTGAGGGGCTGGCATCGTGCGACCGGGCTCATTGCCGCAGACGTCAACGCGCGTAACTATCTTTATGACGGTACCGTTCTGACCGGGCTTGACTTGGAGGATGCCCGCCCCGGCAAGCCGGAAGAAGACATCGGGCGCGCCCTGGCGTTCATGCTGCGCTATGACCCTGCAGAGAGTCCGCTGAAGCAGGCGCTGTATCGTGATCTGACAGGCGGGCTGCAAAGGTGCGCCACGGCGGCTGGCAAGCGCAAGCGCGAAGGTAGGCGCGAACACCAAGGCAGCCCCGAAGACGCTCCCGAAGACAAACGTGAGCATGAAACCGAGCGTCCTGACCCGGGCCTGAACTCAAACTGCGACCTTGGTCCGGACCTGGATCCCGACCTCATTGAGGCCTGTTGCGCAGACGAGTTGCGCGCCATGCAACTGCGGCGTACAAAATGATACCGCACACAAAAATATTCGCATCATCAACGGAGCTGCTTGCGTAGTAATGTCCCCGCGGCGCGTATAATAAAGCTCAGATTCGTCTTCGACTTTTGCGACCCTCTTGCACAAGGCAAACGGCACAAAAGCGTTAGGGTTTCGGGGGAAACGCCGGAGCCTCCCATTTGGAAAGGAGACAGAAGATGAAACTCAAAAGGTTACTTGCGGGTGTAATGGCTGTCTGCCTCAGCGCCTCGCTGATCGCCGTAGCGGCGCCAGCCTACGCAGACACACTGTCACCGGCGCCCGCGCCATCGGTCATTGTGTCAGGGACTGGAGTAACGAAGCCAGCCCGCTACACGCTGGCTGATCTTCAGACGCTGGCGGGCGCAGACGCGACGAAGTCTTACACCTACTCCAGCCGCAACGACTACGATTTCTACCGCACCTATACCGCCTCTGGCGTGTCGCTTTCAACCGTGCTGGCGGCCTCCGGGGCAACGCTGGATTCCTCGATCACGCTTGTCGCGGGCGACGGCATGTCGCTTACCTTTGCGGGAACTACAGGTGACATGCCCGCGCTCTCGCAGACGCGCTACTGTTTTCCTAACGCAAACAGCGGAGACGTTGACGCGAGCAACCACTGGGTAAGCGGACAGGGAAGTCCTTACACTGACGGGGCCGAAGAAGTCGATCCGATCCTGTCCTGGAGCGCCACCTATGTAACGGCTGACCCCGGTTCAAGCCCGACTCAGACACCGATAACGGTGACCAATCAGCCGCGTTTGCTCATCGGGCAGCTTGATCCGCAGGACTATAACACGGCCAAGTATCTTCAGACGACCGGCGGCACGACTCAGATCATCGTGGGCGCGCCCGACAACACGACGGCGCTGACGGTCGGGAGCACCACCTATACCGCGCAAAAGCTTCTGAGCATGGACGCGGTGACGGCGAACTTCAGCTATGTCAACAACCAAGCCATAACCAAGACCGATGCGACCATGGGGGTCCCATTGGCCTCGCTGCTTACCTCAGTAGGCGATGACGATATGGTGTCGTTTGATACCACCGATCACTTTGAAACCATCGGGGACTACTCGATGACCAAGGCAGAGCTTATAGCCAAGCACGCCGTGCTCGCCTATGCCAAAGCCAATGCTGGCGACCCCCTGGCGCCGGTTGGGCCAAATCCTACGCTGTATGTTGACGGCATGATGCCGGCCAAGTTCCTCAATACCGTAACTATTACCCCGGCGCCAGCGGCGCTGACAGTTACCAGTCAGGGCGCGATGACCGGTGTGCAGAGCTATACGATGGTAAAGCTCAAGGCAATTACGCCCATATCAGGACTGTATACCTACACGAACAATCAGGGCTTTGACAAGCAGGACTATGTCCTCGGTGCGCCGCTCTCTGCGCTCCTGGCAAGTTTTCCTGATGATGCGCAGGTAAGCTTTGATACCACTGATCACTATAAAGACATCCCGAACTACTCGATGACCAAGGCAGAGCTGGTTGCCGCAGGCGCCGTGCTCGCCTACCAGAAGGGCACAAGCGCCGACGATCTGGCGCCGGTTGTCAACGGCACAGACCCGGCTCTGACCCTGTACGTTCAGGGCATGATGCCGGCCAAGCTCCTCGACACGGTCATGGTGGCCGTGACGGCTCCTGCGACCCCGCAGCTGCTGAGCCTGACAAATTCGGCGACCGGGCCAACCTTAAAGTGGAGCAAGGTCGCAGGCGCTGCCGGCTACATCGTCTATCGCAAGACCGGCACGAACAGCTTCTCTTCGATCACGACGATTGCTTCGGGCTCTGTCACTTCTTATACTGACACCACTGCGGTATCCGGAACAAGCTATACCTATACGGTGCGCGCTTACAAGAGCCCGGGGACCCTTTTGGGCGGCTCTGACACGACGGGCCTTACGGTGGTCTATGTGGCGATGCCCAAGCTGGTATCTGCGGTCAATACCACGACCGGGGTCAAGTTTACCTGGGCTAAAGTCTCCGGCGCTACCGGCTATGTTCTCTTGCGCAAGACCGGTACGGGCGGATGGTCTTCGCTCAAGACCATAGCGTCGGCTACTACGGTTTCTTATGTTGATACCACGGCCAAATCCGGCACGAGCTATGCCTATAGCGCCCGCGCCTACAAGACCAGCACGGCCAACCTCAGCAGCTATAACACCACTGGCAAAGCGGTAGTCTATGTGGCGGCGCCCAAGCTGGTATCTGCGGTCAATACCACGACCGGGGTCAAGTTCACCTGGGGCAAAGTCACCGGCGCTACCGGCTATATCGTCTGGCGTAAGACCGGTACGGGGGCTCCTGTCAAGATCAAGACGATTACTTCGGGCGCTACGGTCTCGTATCTGGATAAGACGGTCAAGTCTGGCACAACCTATACCTACACCGTGTACGCGTATAAGAGCAGCTCCGCCAATATCAGCAGTTACAATGCGGGCAAGAAGGTCATCTTCCTGTCGACGCCGGTACTCAAGTCTCTGGTCAACTCAAAATCCGGTCCCGTGCTCAAGTGGGGCAAAGTTACCGGCGCTACCGGCTACTACGTCTATCGTAAGACCACCGGCGGCTGGGTTAAGATAGCGACGATCAAGTCGGGCGCTACCGTCTCTTATACCGACAAAAAGGCGGCAAAGGGCAAAACCTATCGCTACACCGTGCGCGCCTATAAGAGCAGCTCGGCAAACGTCAGCAGCATCAACGCTACCGGCTTTAAGATCAAGGTCAAAAAGTAGGTTGGCGCACTGACGCAAAGATGACAAAAGGGGCCTGGCCCCTTTTGTCACGCCTCGTGCGCCGGGTTACCGGGCATGCGGCAACATGAGCAGGGACCCCGCTCAGGCGAGCGGGGTCCCTGCTGTGTGAAGACGCTCCTGCAAAGATGCTCCCGCAAAGACGCCCCCGCAGCAGGGGCTGTGTGGCATCAAGCCTCAATCTGGCTTTGTTGCCTGCAACGTGGCAGAGTCAAGGGGGCAGGCGTCCCGCCCTACCGCTACTGCGTCTTTTTGGGAGCATTCATCTGAAACTGTGTCCCCGCAGTATCATAAAAGCGGTAGTATTAAAAGAAGGACTCAGACCTGACCGTAAAGAAGGGACCATACCATGAGCGGACAAGTGACAATCGACCAGAAATTCTATGACCAGATAACTCCTGAGGTCGCCCAGGCAGTCGCTGAAAAAGCGCATGAGGGCAGCATTGCCTGTGAGGCCGCGCGCAAGATCGCCGAGGACTTTGGGGTGCCCAGGCTGGTAGTCGGTGCGGCCTGCAACCAGGCAAAGATCAAGGTCAACAACTGCGGGCTGGGCTGCTTCTAGGCCCCCTCAGACATGAGCTGTGACGGATAGGGGGCGCATAGCGAGGTGTCGCGACTGCTTGCTGCGCGTCGCACGATCGGCGCACGATCGGCGCACGGCGCGCTCTCAAGCCGTCTGAGCTATGATGAAAGTATGATTGAAGAACAAAAATATCCTGATACGGCGCAGACCGCCGCAGACCGCCGCCGCAGCGTGCGCGTCATGACGCTGGCAGAGACGGGCCGTCAGATGCCCACCGAGACGCCCATTACGATCATGCTCAACGAGGAAGAAGTCGCGACGGTCCAGGCCACGCCAAAAAAGCTCGATGACCTCGCGGTGGGATTTCTGGTGGGCGAGGGCCTGCTCACCGACCGCAGCGCCTTTAAGAGCGTAGATGTTGATACCTTGCGGGGCATGGTCTATGTCGCAACCGCAGAGCCGGTTGCCGAAGACCTTGCCACGCGGACGCGCTACCTGACCTCAGGCTGCGGCAAGGGGGTGACTTTCGCAAGCCTGCGCCACGCACGCGGAATGCAGCAGGTCACCACCGATCTGCGCGTGAGCGCAGGTGAGCTCTATCGCTGGATGGCGGAGCTCGCCGAGAAAAGCGTTGACTACAAGGACCGCGGCGGTTACCATTCCTGCGGCCTGGTGGTCGCCGGGCAGCTACGCGTGGTGCGCGAGGACATCGGGCGCCACAACGCCGTCGACAAGGTATTCGGGCACGCCTGGCTTGCGGGGATCGATCTGTCAAAGACGGTCCTTATGGCGAGCGGACGCATCTCCTATGAGATGGTGGTGAAGGTGGCAAAAAGCCGCGTGCCGATAGTGGGGTCGCGCTCAGCAGCCACTGATCTTGCGGCCGAGATCGCCGAGAGGCTGGGGATCTCACTGGCAGGCTATATCCGCGGTGGCAAGGTGGTGCTCTACACGCATCCTGAGCGCGTCGAAGGGGGAGTGGCGGCAGATGAAGATGCTCGCGGCGGCGGGGACCGTGGCGGGGATGAGGGGGCGCCCCAATGAAGGTGATCGCACTGATCGGGTTTTCCGGCAGCGGCAAGACCACTCTGGCAGAGATTCTTATTGCGGGCCTGCGGGCGCGCGACTATACCGTGGGCTCGGTCAAGCGGATTCACGCCGAAGGCTTTGCGCTGGACACGCCGGGGACCAATACCGCGCGCCACGCCCGGGCGGGGGCTGCCCCCGTCACGGCGCTCGGCGACTTTGAGACCGATATCTTGTTCGATCGTCCGCTGACTATCGATGAGGTGCTGGCCCACTACGACCAGGACTACGTGGTGCTGGAGGGCGTGCGCGACCCGCGTATTCCGGCGATTGTCACGGCAACGCATCCTGGTGATATCGCGGCAAAAGACAACGGCTGGGTGGTTGCGGTGGCCGGGCGTCTGGCCGCAGGCGCCGCGCCCGGTGGCGCAAGCATCGAGGCGCCCGGCTATCAGGCGCTGCCCCTTATTGACGGTCTGGAGCGCCCGGAGGAATTTATTGACTTTGCGTGTGCTACGGCAACCTCATGGCAGTCCTGACCAGCGCTTTCGTTGATTAGAAATGCTTATCACATCCATAATATTTATCAAATATACTAACGCTTACCACAGAGAATATGCCGTTTGTCGCAACGTTTACGTACGCCCTGCCGGGAGTACTATGATGGAGCTGTTCAACTAGTTGCTTGGCGCTCTCCAGGACTGGGCCTGGGCGGCGACCAAGTAGAAAGTGGGTAGGCTTATGTCTCATCCCGGACGGACCTTGTTCCTGTTTTTGATCTTAGTGATCGCAGGCATTGTCGGTGCTGTTATAGCAGCGAACACAGGTCATCTACTCTTCAACATCTTGTGGCCACTCCTGATTCTGGCGCCCTTTTTTGGGCTGCTGGTTGCAGGACGCACGAAGCGCCACGAGACCTTTATCGATGGCGACCGAGTGCTGCGCCACGATGGGGCGGCTCGACTTGAGCACTGGACTCACGGCGTTGGTACGTTTGCCCTGATTGTAACGGGCGGACTGCTGGGCGTGTGGTTCATGAAATCAGCGCTTGCGGGCGGCCAGCCGACCTGGCTTGCAATGAACCTCCACTATGTGGCGGCCTGGTTCTTCCTGTTTGGCACGTTTTACTACCTGGCTGATACCATCATTACGTCAGGAAAGCTCAAAGAGCATCTGCCAACAAAAAATGTCGTGAAGTACTCGATCCAGCACTATGGTCATATGATGGGTTTCAAGAAGTACTCCATGCCCCCCGAAGATAAATTCTATGAGTCCGAGAAACTGGCCTTTATTATTGCGGTACTTTCTGCAGCGCTGCTCGTGATCACCGGTATTCTCAAAGTACTTGCGCATGTGATCCATGCGATGCCGGCAGGATTAATGCACGTGATTACCATCACGCATGATCTGTCCGCCATCCTGATCACTCTGTTCCTGCTGGCACACCTGTTCTTTGGTGTGATTATTCCGTCGGCATGGCCCGGTCTGCACTCGATGCTTTCCGGCTATATGTCAGTTGACGAGGCGCGCGAGGGTTATCCCGGCTGGTTTGCAAAGATCACCGCAGATGACGCTGAGGCTGAAGATAGCGCGTCCGAGCAGGCTGACCGCTAGTAAGAAAGGACTGTTTCTCTTATGAGTGAAGAAAAAATCATTACACCTGAACAAGAGGCGCAGACAGATACTGCGGTCAAAGTTCATGTTGCTGAAGGAAAGAAGGCGTCTTCCGGCGCGGCTCAACCAGCCAGCGACCAGGGCATGACACGCCGGCGCTTCCTGTTCAGTACCGGCGTTGTAGGAGCTGGCGCCCTTCTGATTGGTCAGGGTGTTCTGGCCTTCGCACTCCCCAATAACGTCGTTGCATATCCAACTTCAAAAGGCGCGCTGTTAGTTGACACAAAGAAGTGCGCGAACTGTACCAGCTGCATGATCGCCTGCTCGTCAGTGCATTATGGTAAAGCCAGTTATGAGCTGTCGCGTATTCAGATTATGTTCAACCCCTTTGCACCTTATCCGCAGGGCGCCCGTCAGGCGCAGTGCCATCAGTGCAAGGATCCTAAGTGTGTGGCAGCTTGCCCAACGGGCGCTAACCACGTAGACACAGCCAACGGCAATGTGCGCACCGTCGATGCGCGCAAATGCATCGGCTGCCAAAAGTGCATTGAAGCCTGCCCGTTTGAAACAGCGCGCGTGCAATGGGATCCCACTACCAAGACTTCTCAGAAGTGTGATCTCTGCGTGACAAGCAAGTACTGGAGCGAGAAGGGTGGCCCCGACGGCAAACATGCCTGCGAAGAGGTCTGCCCGATGCGCGCCATCAAGTATACTACCGAGCTTCCAAAAGTCGATGGACTGGAAGGCTATGAAGTAAATCTGCGCAGTGTCGATGTTGATCCGAAGTGGGCGGCATACGGCTTGCCAACGGGCGACGGTGGCGAATGGTCGGCTGACCAGCTTAAAGCGATGCAGGCCGCGGCCGGAGGCGCAACGGTCTCAGAGGGATAAGAATCCCGCCTCTCGTCAGGGTCATTAGTAAAGAAAGGAACACTGCCATGGCAAATGATGGCTACATGGGAAAAATATTAAGGGTTGATTTGACGAACAAGAAAGTTTCGACAATCGACACAGGTAAATATAAAAAGTATGGTGGCGGACACGGTATGGGTACGGCAATCTTCTTTGATGAATGCGAAGACCCGACCGTCGAAGGAATTGATCCTAAGAATGTCCTTACGATCATGACCTCGCCGCTGTCTGGTACGATCGCGCCAGCTGCGTCTGGGCGCACGGAAGTCCAGGCTATCGGCACTCAGGGTTATCCGATTAACTGGTTCACGCGTTCAAACTTTGGGGGCCGTTTCTCGGGGATGCTCAAATATGCCGGTTGGGACGGGATTGTAATCAAAGGTAAGGCGAAGGAGCCCTGCTGGATCGATATTCGCAACGACAAGGTCACCATCCAGAGCGCCACGGGCGTCTGGGGCCTTGATACCTATGAAACGCAGGAAGAGATATGGCGCCGCGTGCGCAACTCCTCAGGGCGTCAGTACGGCGAAGGCTGGTATAGTATCGAGAAGGGTCGGGACTCCGGCAACACGATTTTCGACCCCTGCGTTCTTGCCATAGGGCCACTGGGCGAGACCCTCTCTCCTCTTGCGTCGCTCATCCATGAAGGTGGAAATGGCGCCGGGCAAGGTGGCTTTGGCGCGGTCTTTGGCTCAAAGAACCTTAAAGCTGTCAGCGTAATCGGTACCGGAGAAGTGGTACCTGCTGACATGAAAGAGCTCGTGGATACGCGTCTTTGGGCACAACAGTACTCTGCAAGAGACGCAACGGTCGAGACCTTCACCGGGCTTTCCCCGGTCTATCATATGGGCGTGATTGAGCAAACCTTTGGAGAGCGGCCCGGTGGGGCTGTTGAGCTTGGCGCTCCGACCGATCAACCGAGCGTTCCGTACGGCTGTATGGCGTGTCACCGTTGCTGTCGTCGTCGCTGGCAGTCTGGAAAGAGCAACGGCTCCAGTTGCGTTGACTTTGCTTTCTATTCTGGCGCTGACTCTGCGGCGCACGGGAAGGCAACGCAGACGGTGCTGGACGCCTCGGATATGATGCAGCGCTATGGCGCTAATGCGTTTACGCTTCTCCAGATGCTTCCCTGGATACAAACGTTATGGAAGAAGGGGATTTTAGGCCCGGGCAAAGAGATCGATACCGATCTGCCTATGGAGCTCTGGGGTTCTGACGCCTTTGCTGCGGCATTTTTCGAGAAAGTCGCCAAACGGGAAGATGTTGGTAAATACCTGCATATGGGTATTGCCCAGGGCGCCGAGGCGCTGGGGCGTTTTGACAAGGACACTACTTCTGGGGATCTTCCCGTAGATGCCTGGGGCTACTCGCAGCATTATGACGTGCGCGCTGAGGTTGAGTGGGGCTACAGTACGCTTCTGGGTGATCGTGATTGTAATGAGCACGATTTCAACCCGCATGTGTATTGGGTTCCGACCTTTTCGCATTTATTAGGCATTGACACCCCTTATACCGCCGAGACGCTGAACAAGACGATCGGTGAAGTCTGCGCCCGCGGCGGAGAGAAGTATAAGGATGAGAAGCTGCTTGATTATAGCGACGAAGGGATCTATTCTGACTCGGCGGTTCATCTGGTTGCCTGGTATCGGCACTATACGCGCTACTATAAACAGTCGATGTTGTTCTGTGACTGGTCATACGCAGATCTTTGGAATACCTATACGCCGGACAACAAGGGCCTTACCGGGGTCATTGAGCCGCGCATAGTCAAGGCGGTCACTGCTAAAAATGAGAGCTTTGAAGAGGGCATGGAAACAGGACGCAAGATTTGGAACTTTGATCGTGCGATCTGGTGCCTGCAGGGACGCAAGGCTGACATGGAGCACTTTACCAACTATGCCTATGATGTGCCCCAGCCAGGAGGAGCGACGCCGTACTTACTGCCTGCGTATATTGATGGCAAATGGGAGTTCCATGATTGTACGGGACGTAAGCTTGACCGCGACAAACTGGATGCCTGGAAGCAGAAATATTATGCGTTTGAAGGATGGGACACTAACGGAGTCCCAACACGCAAGACGCTTGAAGAGCTTGATCTTAAGCCGGTTGCTGATGCGTTGGAGAAGGCGGGGAAGCTGTCCTGATGGCTACGACATTACTTTCTGAAGAAGCAGGGTATCGCCTTAAACAGGCGCAGATGCCCGATGGTAAGATGGTTGAACTGAAGGTGCCCGTACTTGGCGAACCTTCGATCAGTGTGGCGCGTGCAGCGCAGATTGAAACTGATTATGATCACAGTATTCTTGGCGCGACCTATGGAATGATGTCCGGGTCTCTGCCACAGCGTCTTTATTCGCTTGCTGCCGTTGAAGATTTTATGCGGAAACCGGAGGGGGTCGCAGACCCCCTTCAGGTGCAATTCGAAAAGATCGGCTATGTTGATCTTGGCGTGCTTGCGGACTGGATTGATAAGACAATCGAAGATCACGAACTTGCCACGGCTATCCGTGAAGTGAACGCTCAAGAGAGTATATTTGGCAAAGCCATGCCGTTTATCAAGGAGCTGCTCCAGGAGCGTCTTGCGGCGTATCGGCAGGTTCTGGCTGAGGTTGATGGCGTTTCTGAGTCTTCTGAAAACGATGAAGAGAGTACTGGGCCTGCAATGCAGGATGAAGTCTCCGAAGATACGGAGGCGTAAAAGAGTGAGAGGGGTAGGGGGCGACAAGACCAATGGCTGATGTCTTATTGGTTGCGGCTCCGTTGGGCGTGCGTAGTACGCACGCCCAACTCTCTCCTCCTCTTGGTCTGGCCTCGATCGGGGCCAGCTGTGAGCAAGCAGGACTGTCGGTTACGGCAGTTGACTTCAACTTAAGCGGACTTAATCCGGAGCGATTGCGGGGGCTGCTTGCTTTCGAGAAGCCCCGCGTGGTGGGAATTTCTGCCACGACCGAGACCTGGACGGCTGCCAAAGAGATTGCAGCCGCGGTAAAGAAAACGCACCCTGCGGTAAAAGTTGTCGTGGGCGGACCTCATCCCAGCATTCTGCCGCAGGAAAGTCTTCGTGAATCGGCGGCGGACTACGTGATCGCTGGCCCGGGCGAAAAGAGCTTCACGGAGCTTGCCCGGCGTCTGGTCAGCAAAAAGCCGGTGGAACCTCAGTCGATCCCCGGTCTGCATTATCGCAGCGGCAAGAACCGGGCGATCAAGGGCAATGCTGCCGAGCCTCTGGGGGACCCTGATCTTTTGCCCTGGGCAGACCGCAGCCTCTTTCCAATCGGCTTGTATCGTGATCGCACGACGGTGCTGACCTCTGTGGGCAGTTGTCCCTATCAGTGCAGTTTTTGCAGCGCCTCGGCCATCTGGAAGGGCAGACGACACTACCGCAGCCCGGAAAACGTTATAGGCGAGCTGAAGATGCTCAAAGAATCCTATGGCATAACCGACGTGTTTTTCTCTGACGATATCTTTACGGTGAACCGTAACTGGACGCTGCAGATGTGTGATGCGCTTCAAAGATCGTGCCTGGGGATCACCTGGGGCTGCGCGACGCGGGTTGACCGGGTTGACGATGAGCTTCTGGAGGTGATGGCGGCTTCTGGCTGCGATGGCCTGCAGTATGGCGTTGAATCGGGCGCTGAGGAGATCATGCAGTCAGCTAAGGGGATCGACAAGGATCTGGTGCGCCGGGCCGTGCGTAAGGCGCGTGAGCTGGATATTGACGTGCTGTGCTCGTTCATGACGCCCTTTCCTGAAGATACGCTTCAGACCCTGACAGAAACCAGAAGCTTTGTCAGGGAGCTGGCAGAAACCGGGGCCACCATAGCGATCAGCTACACCTGCCCCTATCCGGGGACGCCGCTTTATGAGCGCGCTGATGAGCTGGGGATAAGGATTATTCCTCAGTCCTGGGAGGAGTTCAGCACGCGGGCGCCGATGATCGAAACAAAACATCTGAACGCAGATCAGATTCGTTTGTTCATGGAGGAGACAGCAAAAGAATTGGGCCTCAGGCGCACTGCTGCTGAGTGACTGTTATCGCGTACTGGGCGTGCAACACAGCCACTCAGCAGCAGTGCACCCGTATATTTCTCGCCCAAAAGAAGCTTATATTCTATCACCTCTTATCGGGGAAAAGGCCGTAAAGCAAGAATTCATGCAGAGGCGTAAGACGGGCGCTGGTGGGCAGATGTCATCGGGCCGGGCCCGGACAGGCGCCGTCGCGTCACCTGTCAGCGCAACAGGCTGCCCAGCGCTTCTACAGCGGAGTCGATCTCGTCTGTGGTGTTTTCCGGCCCGACTCCAAAGCGCAGGGTCCCTGTGGCGGGCAGGCCTAAGGCGTCGTAGAGCGCGGGTGCGCAGTGGCGGCCGGCCCGCGTGGCGATATTGAAGCGCTGGTCCAGCTCGAAGGCCAGCTGATTGCTCTCAATACGCTCGTCGTAGCAGCTGATGAGCGGCACACGCTGGCGTGGCTGGCGGGGGCCGATCAGGTGAAGCGTGGGGATATCCAGCGACTCCAGACCCTCTATCAGGCGACAGATCAGCCGACGTTCGGCCTCGTAGGAGGCAGCGTCGCAGGCGCTGAGCGCTTCAAGGGCAGCGCCCAGCCCGCAGTAAGCGGGCAGGGCCGCGGTGCCCGTTTCATAGTCATCCGGACGCTCCGGATGCGACAGGTCGGCAAAGCGCTCGCCTGTGCCGGTACCGCCCAGCACCAGGGGGGTGACGTTTATTTCAGGCGACAGCCAGGCAAGCCCGGAGCCGCCCGGGCCACGCAGGGCCTTATGCCCCGAACAAACCCAGACGTCGGCGCCGAGGGCCTCAAGTTGCACGGGGAGGTGTCCGGCTGCCTGCGCGCCGTCAACGATCATCAGCGCGCCTTGTTCGTGGGCCAGCGTCGCAAGTTCGCAGATGGGCTGCACAGCTCCGGTCACGTTGGAGGCCTGCTGGCAGACTAGCGCCCTGGTCGGCGCTTCACGCAGCGCCCGGCGGGCGTCTTCAACATCGATCACCCCTTCGCTGTCAGCGCCAATCCAGCGCAGCTTTACCTCGCAGTGCTGCGCCAGCGCCCCCAGCGGGCGGGTGATCGCGTTGTGCTCGCCACTGAATACGGCGACCCGGTCCCCCGGGCTCAGCAGGCCTTTCAGGACAAAGTTAAGCCCAAAGGTTGCCCCCGGCACAAAGATCAGGTTGCGCGCCTCAGCAACGCCAAAGAAGTCTGCGGCACTGCGGCGCGCCGTCCGCAGCAGGCGCTCGGCATCGCGCGCACCGCGGTGGGCCCCCCGCGCAGGGGAGCCCGCGCAGGCAAGCGCTGCGGTCATTGCTTCAGCGACGCCTGTGGCCTTGGGCCAAGAGGTTGAGGGGTGGTCAAGATATATCAGTTCACGGGTGGTCATAGCTACGCTTACTATAGCATTTATTTGCAGGAAAACCGGGGCGAAGCATACTAAAGTCAAGGTTTAAACGGCGAAGGGAGCCAGGTACGGCGTACGCGCCGTTTACAGCGCGTAAACACCACTCGCGCCAATTTTTTTCTTTCAAGTATATTTTCCACGATTTCTGCTACTTTTGCATGGTTATCATTGAATATAGCAACTTTATGCTATTAAGCGCCTCGATTCTCAAATATAATGAAATCTGTTACGAACTATAAGTAAAATTGATTATACAAATCACGCCGGTTGATTCACAATGGATACGGAAATGACACATTCAAAGTGTGGGCAAACCCATGGGGTCTTCGGGTTAACGTCTATAAAGAGAGTGTGTCCTGGTTGATATACACAAGGAGGTGTATGGCATGGCAGTAGCGACTGATCTCTATGGACGCCTCGCTGCCCGCGGCATTACGCGTCGTGACTTCTTGAAGTTCTGCGGCACGCTTGCGGCGGTCATGGGGCTTTCACAGACGGCGGTCCCGCAGATTGGCGCCGCAATCGCAGGCGCGGCAGAGTCCGGTCTGTATC
>Ga0123357_10000531_pt1 | contig 37412 bp, 19 predicted proteins | sample TergutEmb28metaG_FD_89873 | JGI IMG/M metagenome (GOLD analysis project Ga0123357, IMG submission 89873) | Embiratermes neotenicus P4 segment gut microbial communities from Petit-Saut dam, French Guiana - Emb289 P4 | ecosystem: Host-associated > Arthropoda: Insects > Digestive system > Gut ... | reverse complement strand
GACTTCTGCTGTTTGGGTTTCACAGTTCTAGGCATGGGCAACAGCCTAGCGGCGCGTTATGACAATTTCGCGACAGTCGCGCTAGGAGGACCGGCGGCGGCGGGACTCGCTGGGACGGCAGACCGTGCGCCCGTGGGCCGCCAGATCGGCGCGGCGCTCGCGGGCGAACTGTGCCAGGGCATCCACCAGCGCCAGCGGCTCCGGCTCCGGCGCCATGACGTCGACGTGCAGTCCCTGCTCCTCGCAGGTGGCGGCGGTGGCTGGCCCGATGGCGGCGATGATCGTCTGACGGGGCGGCTTCCCGGCAATGCCGACGAGGTTGCGCACCGTCGAAGAGGACGTGAAGATGACGGCGTCGAACAGACCCGTCTTGATGGCGTCCCGCGTCTCGACCGGTGGGGGAGCAGCCCGGACGGCCCGGTAGGCCGTCACCTCCTCGGCCTCCCAACCCAGGCGGGCGAGGCCGTCGATCATGGCGTCGAGTGCGACATCCGCCCGCGGCACGAACACCCGGTTGATGACGTCGAAGTCGTGCTCGAAGGCGGGGAACTCGGCGATCAAACCGGCGCTGCTTTCGGTCTGCGGCACGAGGTCGGCGATGATGCCCCACTCGGTCAGCACGGCGGCGGTCAGGTCAGAAATCGCGGCGATGTGCAAACCGGAAAAGGCCCGTGCGTCCAGGCCGTATTCCTCCAGCTTTTCCAGGACGGCCCGCACCGCGTTGCCGCTGGTGAAGACGATCCAGCGGTAGCGTCCATCGACTAGACCGTGGATGGCCTTGTCCATGGCCAGCGGGTTCCGCGGCAATTCGACCGTAATGGTCGGGACGGCATAGCTGTAGGCGCCGTAGCGACGCAGGTGGCGGTCGATCTCGTCCGTCGCCTTGGCCGTGCGCGGCACCAGAACCTGCCAGCCGAACAGAGGTTTGCTCTCGTACGTGTTGAGCGTCTCGTCACGATCGGCCAGCGAGCCCAGCACCACTGTGACGGTTGCGCCCGGTATGCGGCCCTGCGTCAGAGCGCGCGTCATCAGGTCCTTGACGCGCACCTGGCGGGTTTGCTGACGGCTGGTGCCCAAGCCGAAAGTCACAACCGCCGAGGCCGTCGACGGGCGCCCGGCCTCAAGGGCCGCCTCACCGACGGCGGGCAGATCGGCCACATTCGTCGCCATGACGAGGGACCCCTCCGCTGGCAGCTCTTCCCCTGGCGCGAAGTGACGATAGATCGGGGCGTCCTGCGACAGATCGAGCCCCACGAAGGTGGGCACAGACGTCAAGAGCGACACGGCCGGGACGATATCGATCGACGTGCCCAGCGCGGCCACTATGTGCGCCTCGTGACCAACCATCTGATCGGTCATCGGGTCGCAAGCCACCAGGCGGACGACGGTGCGTCCCCGGCTGGCCTCGCGGTCGACCAGTGTCGCACGCGCCTCAGTGGTGTCGTGATCGTCCAGCGTCATCAAACGGTGCTCGGGCAGTGCAAGCTCGGGCAAGTCAAGCAATGACGCCAGTGACTGGTTGTCGAGGACGACGACATCGGCCTCACCGAGCGCGCGCATACCGGCCATAGTCAACAGGTCGGGGTTGCCGAAAGGCACACCGACATAAATGACCCGGCCTTTGGAACCGATATTCGCCTCGAAACCGTCGAGAAAAGCAGTATCGACGACATCGGCCGATATCAACGCGCTCATGTCAACTCGTAAGGCTGGTGTTTAGCGCCCGGCGCGGCGACGCTGAATACGCGTCTTCTTAAGCAGTTTGCGGTGCTTCTTCTTCGCCATGCGCTTGCGGCGCTTCTTGATAACAGACCCCACGGGTGATCCTTTCGACGTGCGGCAAGGCACCCAGTAGCCGTGCGCCTCATCCGACTAGATTCTAGTCTGTGAGGTCCGTCGGGCGATAATCGAGTTTGCTGCCGACTTAACTGCTCAGTTCTCTTGTTCGATCAACCGTCGCCTTCATGGCGGCGCTGAAGGCGGCGCGGACGCCGCGGTCCTCGAGTTCGAAGATGGCGGCCGCCGTCGTCCCGCCGGGGGAGGTCACCTCGGCGCGCAACTCGTTGGGGGATTGACCGGTGGCCATCAGAGCCGATGAACCGACGAACGTTTGGGTCACCAGTTTGGCGGCGGTGTCGCGGGCCAAACCGAGACGGACGCCCGCCTCCGTCATGGCCTCGGCCACCAAGAACAGGTAGGCCGGGCCGCAGCCGGAGACGGCGCTGACGGCGGGCATGATCGACTCGTCCACCGTGACGACGGCGCCGATGGCGCCGAACACCGCCTGGGCCGTCATCAACTGGGCATCGGAGACGTGCGTGCCGCGGGACAGCGCCGTCACGCCCTGACGCAGCTTGGCCGGTGTGTTGGGGATGGCGCGGACAACGGCCGGCGTGGGGTTGCTGGCGGTTTTCGCCCAGGCTTCCAGGTCCTTCGTCGCCACACCGGCGGCCACGGAAATCAGCAGCGAACCGGCACTCAACTGCGGCGCCATCTGGGCCACCACTTCCCGCACCTTCGGCGGTTTGACGGCGACGATGATGACAGACGCACCGAGCGCCGCCTGGGCCGGGTCCTTGGCCGGGACGACGCCGTATTGCGTGGCCACCTGGTTGGTGTGGGTGTGGGCAGCCACGCGTACGCGTTGCGGCATCAGGCCGGCCTGCGTCAGGCCGACGAGTATCGCCCCGCCCATGTTGCCGACGCCGACGATGGCGACATCGCCCGTGATCGAGGAAAGTTCTGACATTTTGCTCCTTTATTTCGCGAAGATTTCGGCGATCTGGACGGCGTTGAGCGCTGCCCCCTTACGCAGATTGTCGTTGCTGACGAAAAACACGATGCCCCGCCCGTTCGGGACGGATTGGTCGGTGCGGATGCGTCCCACCAGGCAGGGGTCGGCGCCGGCGGCGTCCAGCGGTGTGGGGACGTCCATGAGTCGGACGCCGGGGGCGTCGGCGAGCAGCCGCCGGGCATCGTCGGGGCTCAGCGGGCGGGCGAACTCGGCGTGGACGACCAGCGAGTGACCGGTGAACACGGGCACGCGCACGCAGGTACCGGCCACCGGCAGGTTGGGGATGTGCAGGATTTTGCGGCTTTCGTCGCGCAGCTTGCGCTCTTCGGACGTCTCACCGCTTCCGTCGGTCAGCAGCGAACCGGCCAGCGGCAGCACGTTGAAGGCGATGGGCTTGACGTAGGGCGTGGGGTCGATGGCCAGCCCGGGGCGTCCGTCGAAAGCGTAGACGGACGGGTCGGTAGTGGCGTCAAGTTGCCCCTTGTAGGCGGCGACGGCGGCGGCACCCGAGCCCGAAACCGCCTGATAAGTGGCGATGACAAGTCGAGCCAGCTTCGCGGAGTCGTGCAGCGGCTTGAGGACGGGCATCGCCGCCATGGTCGTGCAGTTGGGGTTGGCGATGATGCCCTTGGGTGTGTGCTTGGCGTCGTCGGGGTTGACCTCGGCGACCACCAACGGGACCTCAGGGTCCATGCGCCAGGCGGCCGAGTTGTCGATGACGATGGCGCCGGCGGCGGCCACCTTCGGTGCGTATTCGCGCGACGCATCGGCGCCGACAGAGAACAGTGCTACGTCCAAACCGGTGAAGTCGGCGGTGGCCACGTCCTCGACGGTGACGGACTGACCCGCCCACGGCAGCGTCGTGCCGGCCGAGCGTGCCGACGCGAAATAGCGCATGGAAGTGACGGGGAAACGCCGCTCCGCCAGGACGGCCCGCATGACGCCGCCCACCTGACCGGTGGCCCCGATAACTCCAACTTTCATGGTGTCAAGCCTAGCGGAGTGGACAACGCAGCTTCGCTACGCCAGGACGAGACAATCGTGGCCAGTGGGTAGTACGATCCAAAAATGGGTGGTTTTCTGGTCGATTTGGCTGCGCTGTCGGATGCCGCGAGTGGCATTCAGCCGACGATGGACGAGATGGCGACGTTGCGCGTGTCCGATATGACGTTGAGTAGTGACGATTTGGGTAGTGACCAAGTCGCGCAGGCGTATGGTGATTTCGTGGCGCGGTGGGACCTGGGTGTGGTGAATTTGAGAAGGACGGGGACATGATCATCGCTGAGTTGCAGCAGTGCGCAGCGGTGTATCGGGGGACGAACGAAGCCGCAGCTCAAGATTTTCGGGGTGTGATCTCGCGGGCTGTCGGTCCGGACCCGGGGATGGGCTGAGATGGCTGAGCTTGGTGAGACCAGCGACCCGGTCGAGTTGGTTCCGGGGAATGTGGCTGTGATCGTGTCGAGAATGTACGATCTTGGGGATTACGCCCAGAGCCTGGGCGACGCAGGAAGCGGGTTGACACGAATCGACACCAGCGAGTGTTGGCAGGGCGAAGCGGCTGAGGCGTTCCGGGAGCACTATCAGGGGGGAGCCAAAACGGTGGGTGGTTGCTGGCGATAGTTTTGCTAAGGCGGCCAAGGCACTGGACAATTACTCGTGGACGTTGAAGTGGGCCCAGGATCAGACGGCATCGGCCATTGATGAGTGGGCGCGTGGTGTGGCACGCACCGAGGTGGACAAGAAGGCGTACGAGGACGCGGTACAGCAGGCGGAAAGCGAGGCGGCAAAGACTGGCGTGCCGGTGGTGATCGGCGCGTTTGTTGATGGGGGTGAGCCGATTCGTCAGGCAGCCCGTGATGTGTTGACGGCGGCGAAGATCCAGTCCGCCTGCGATCCGGCGCCGGCGAAGCCGACGTGGCTGAACTCGGTCGTTGACGGGGTTGGCTGGCTTGGGGATGATGCTCGCTGGCGGTGCCGGGGAGGCTGGTGGTGGTGTTCTGGACGCGACCGGGATCGGTGGGGCGCTCGGGATTCCAGTCAACATCGCGTCGGCTGATGTGATCGCGGCCGGGGCTGGCGTGGCAGGTGTGGTGGCAACGGCCTTGGTTGTGCATGCGGCGACCGACAATCAGGTCAAATCCTGCAGAGACGGGCACCGGAGTCCCAGCCGGGCGCGTCGGGAAGGCGCGGGACGCCGCAGCGCGAACTGAACGGCGAGGTCGTAGCATTCAACTATGCCAAAGGTCGGCCTTATGACCATGTTCAGAAAGTGCGTCAAGCGCAAGATGGCCTTGTGGATCGGATCAAACTGCTACAGGGAAAGGTTGGGGATAGCCGTGTGAGCGAGGCCGACCGGGCGGTCTGGCAGCAGGAGTTGTCGGAGGCGGCCAATCTATTGGAAAACAGTAAGAGGTGGGTGCCGAGGCCGCCGAAACAGAAACCCATTGAGAGGATTTACAGCATGACCAGACGCGATGAGCCCGCAGACCGCATGGCTGCGGTTGCCCGTATGTCGTTGCAGGAGTTGGAGAACGACGATTGGGGCGATCCGGAGCCGGATGATACTGGCCTGGTGAAGCGGTGCATGTGGCTGCGGCGTAAGCCACTGGGGGAGTTCGATGACGCTGATCTTGGCGATTTGATTATGCAACGGATCTCGCTGCCAACGTTGGTACCGATAGCGTTGGGCATGTTGTTGGTTGATCCATGGTTGGAAGCGGCGCTGTATCCGGGGGCGCTGTTGGCGACCGTAGCGGGCGTCAAGGACGAGTATTGGCAGGCGCACCCGGACCAGGCTGCCGAGTTGGAGGGCACGGTCGCGAAGGTGATCGGGCTGCTCGACGATGACCCGCTGTGCGTCCCGCAGGATGATGGTGACGGGGCCCCGGGGAGGGCGTTGATGGGGGTCATGCGTGTTCCGGGGCGTTATTGGCAGGCGCATCCGGTTCAGTTGTCGGCGATGCGTGAGGTTGTGGCGCGGGCCAAAGCGGCTGGCTACTTTCGCGAGAGGGCGTCGTCGATGGTGTCAGCTGGCTTGAGTGAGTATGACGTGTGGGAGTCCGTCGACCCGATCTTCGCGCCGGGTGGTTCGGGTTTACCATGTTGACGACAGATCGAATGGCCATGGTGGCGCGGATGTCGTTGCAGGAGTTGGAGAACGACGATTGGGGCGATCCGGAGCCGGATGATACTGGCCTGGTGAAGCGGTGCATGTGGCTGCGGCGTAAGCCACTGGGGGAGTTCGATGATGCTGATCTTGGTGATTTGATCGTTCAGCGGATCTCGTGGCCGATATTGGTGCCGATGGCGTTGGGCATGCTGGCGGTAAATCCGTGGTTGGATTGTCGCGTTGTGACGGCGGCTTTGTTGTGCGACACTGGGGGGGGGTGAGGACAAGTATTGGCTGGCGCACCCGGATCAGGCTGCCGAGTTGGAGGACATCGTTGAGAAGGTGATCAGCTTGTTGGAGGACGACCCGGGCTATCTGCCGGGCGGGCCCGCCGATGAGTGGCCGCTGGAATGGTGGCCCGGCGATACCGTGTTCGGCGCCATGGGCATACCGGAACGCTATTGGCAGGCGCATCCGGGTCAGTTTGTCAGGATGTGTGATGTCGTTGCCCGGGCGAGTGCTGATGGACTGCTTAGCGAGGACGTAATGGAGTTACACGGGTCGTTGTATCTGCGACCGCCCACATCGGCCTGATCAAAGCCAGGGCCACACGTCTTTAAGCAGCGAATAGCCGACAAACGACACAATGTCCAGAATGGTGTGCGCAATGACAAGGGGTAACACCCGTTTGGTGCGCATATACACCCAGCCGAAAACCGCGCCCATTATGGCATTGCCGACGAACCCGCCGAAGCCCTGGTAGATGTGGTAGGTGCCGCGTATCAGGGCTGAGACGAGAATGACCTTCCACGGGCCCCAGGCCAGTTGCGTCCAGCGGGTGAACAGGTAGCCCACCATGATGGTTTCTTCGAGGATGCCGTTCATGGCGGCCAGCATGATGAGTACCGGTACCGTCCACCAATAGGCGCTCAGATCGGTTGGTACAACGTTCAGGTTCATGCCGAGCGCTCGCGCCAGCGCGTACAACCCCAGCCCGGGTATGCCGATGATGGCCGCCAGCGCGACACCTAACGCCGTGTCGCGCGGCGCGTTGGCCCATTTGATGCCCATGACGCGGAACGGCGCGCCGTCCGGGCGGCGCACATTGGCCAACAGATAGAACGCCACGATGACGGGCACCAGCGGGATGATGACGTGGTAAAGCTGATAGAGCAGGTCGAGCCACGGCCGGTCGGCGGCCACGGACGGGTTGAGATTGGTCTGCTGGTTGGCGAGTGGTGGCCCCATCGTCAATGAGTTGATGATGGAAAGGATCGACGAGATGGCCGATGCTCCCAGTGAGATACCGAGCACGGCGACGGTCTCCAGCATCAGTCCGCGGCGGTCTACGGGACGGGCCAGCACCATCGCGCCGTCAAGGTTGAGGTGGAAGAAGGCCAGGATGTGCTCGCCCAGGGGTACACCCGGTGGCGGCGTCGCCTGATCGTCCGGCAATCTGGTGGCTCCCATCGGACGGTCGGCTACCTGCGAATCGTCCCAGTCGCCCCAGCCCTCGGCCAAGACATCGCCGGTTGGGGCGTCGATGTCCTCGCGCCAAGCCCGCAAGTCACCCAAGCCAGGTATGGCGGACGAGTCTTCAACGTCGCTCATGCAGACCTCCTAACACCAATTTTGCCAGTTCGGATAGGCTTTTTGATGAAGGGAGCACCCATGAGTCCACAACCGAATTTTGCTTTGTTGAAGCTGAACGACCCCCGGTCCGTCGCCGTCTACGACACCTACGAGGACGCGAGCAAGGCGGTGGACTACCTGGTCGACCATCAATTTCCCGTCGAACGACTGGCCATCGTCGGCACCGACCTCAAGTCGGTCGAGCGCGTCACCGGCAGGCTCAGCTGGGGCAAAGTGCTGGTCTCGGGCGGTATCGGCGGCGTCATGTGGGGCCTGGCGTTGGCCGTCCTACTGTGGCTTTTCGTGCCCGGCCACTCGATCGTCAACTACGTGCTTTGGGGCGTGCTGTTCGGTGTCGTCTACGGCATGCTGGCCTCGGCCGTGCAGTACGCCATGACGCGCGGCCAGCGCGACTTTTCGTCGCAGACGGCCGTCATCGCCACCCATTACGAGGTCATGGGTGAATCGGACGTCTTTCAGAAGGCCCGCGCTCTGTTGGGTGAAAACCCGCTGGCTTGGCGCCCGCCGACCGACACAACCGCTATGCAGCCGGTCGTCAAGGCCGCGCCGGCGGCGAGCCCCACCGTCCCGATACCGCCGCCGGACGCCACGCTGTACCCCCACCTGGCCGCCGTGCTGGGCAAGGAAGCCGCCGAGGTGCCGGCCCGCTTCAGGGCCGACCCGGCCAAGGACGACACCGATCCCCGTGGCATAGGGGTGCAGAAGCCGGACGACTCGCCGACTTTCGTGGGTCAGCTCGACCTTGGCCCGACGGGACCCCGCCGGGCATCATGACGATACGTCAGATCGTGTAGTACAGATCGAACTCGTAGGGGTGGGGACGTTGGCGTAGGGCGTCGATCTCCTCGTTCTTGAGGTCGATCCATGTGCCGATCAGATCGGCGGTGAAGACGTCACCCACCTGTAGGAAGTCCTGGTCGCGGCGCAGGGCGTCGAGCACCTCACCCAGCGAGCCCGGCACCTGCGGGATGTTGGCGTGCTCTTCGGGCGGAAGCTCGTAGAGGTCCTTGTCTACCGGGGCCGGCGGCTCCGTCTTGTTCTCGATGCCGTCCAGCCCCGCCAGCAGGATGGCGGCGAAAGCCAGGTACGGGTTGGACGACGGGTCGGGGCAGCGGAACTCGACGCGCTTGGCCTTGGGGTTCGAGCCGGTGATCGGGATGCGGATGCAGGCCGACCGGTTGCGGGCCGAATACACCAAGTTGACGGGCGCCTCGAAGCCGGGCACTAGCCGGTGGTACGAGTTGATGGTCGGGTTGGTGAAGGCGAGCAGAGCCGGCGCGTGCTTCAACAGGCCGCCGATGTACCAGCGGGCAGTGTCCGACAGGTTGGCGTAGCCGCGCTCGTCGTAGAACAGCGGCTTGCCGCCCATCCACAGCGACGAGTGGACGTGCATGCCCGACCCGTTGTCGCCGAAGATCGGCTTCGGCATGAACGTCGCGCTCTTGCCGGCGGCGTGCGCCGTGTTCTTGACGACGTACTTGACCTTCATCAGGTCGTCGGCCGATTTGAGCAGCGTATCGAAGCGCCAGTTGATCTCGGCCTGCCCGGCTGCCCCGGCCTCGTGGTGGGCGCGCTCGATGACGATGCCGGAAGCCTCCAGCAGCTTGACCATCTCGTCGCGCAGGTCGCCGTAGTGGTCGTTCGGGGCGACGGGGAAGTACCCGCCCTTCGTCTTGACCTTGTAGCCGAGGTTGCCGCGCTCCTCTTGACGCGAGCTGTTCCAAGGCGCCGATTCGGCGTCGACGTAGTACATCGCCGAGTGCCCGTTCGTCTCGTAGCGCACGTCGTCGAAGACGTAAAACTCGGCCTCCGGGGCCATGAAGGCGGTGTCGGCTATGCCCGTCGACTTCAAGTACATCTCGGCCTTGCGGGCAATGTTGCGCGGGTCGCGGCTGTACGGCTCCTTGGTGATGGGGTCATGGACGAAGAAGTTGACGATCAGCGTCTTGGCCACGCGGAAGGGGTCGAGATAGGCGGTGGCCGGGTCGGGCAGCAGCACCATGTCCGACTCGTCAATGGTTTGGAAGCCGGCGACGGACGACCCGTCGAAGGCCAGCCCATCGCTGAAGACCGCCTCGTCGAATGAGCCGGCCGGCACCGTGAAGTGCTGCATGACGCCGGGCAGATCGCAGAAACGCACGTCGATCATCTCGACGTTTTCGCGCTTGACGTACTCAAACAGTTCATCCGCGTTAGCGAACATCAAAATCTCCTGAATCCGAAAACACCAACTCTTTGGGGGTGTACATCCAGGCTACGGCCACCGTGTGCGGCGGTGTTGCCGCGCTGTTTCAGTTGGGTTAAGCCAAGCCGAACTCGGCCCTGACGGCTTCAACGATGCTGGGAGCCTGGGCCGCCTCGACGGCCATAGTGATCTTGGTCTCTGAGGTCGTCACCTGGCGGGCGCTGACGCCGCGGGCCGCCAGGCAGGCGAACACCCGCGCGGCCACGCCAGGAGCGCACGCCATGCCCTCGCCTTCCACGGTCAGCTTCGTCAGGTGCTCGGTGATGTGGGGTTTCAACGGGTTGGCACCGTCGGCCAACGCGCGGACGGCCGCCGCCAGGTCGGCTTGGGGCACAGAGAAGGCCAGATCCAGACGGTCGCCGTGCGGCGTGGTGGCCGAGATCATGTCGACGTTGATGCCGCGCAAGGCGCCGAAAAGGCCCGCCAAATCGTCCGGGTCCGCCGACACAGCCTCCAGCGACAGCACCGCCACGTCGCGTTCCAAGCCAACATGCGTCACCAACGATTGCTCGGCCAACAACTGTGTCATTGAATACAGGCCCGGGCCTTTGCCGGCGATGTAGCCGGCAGCCCGCAGCGCCCCGCCGGCCAGGATGCGCCGCGACAGGGCGGCGTGGCTGAGCTCGATCACCTCATCGTCGCCGTAGAAACCGACGGTGTGGGCACCGGCGACCGTGCCGCCGCGCCTGGCCACCACGCCGACCTCGCCGGGTTGGCGGGGCTCATGACGGTCGGACCGATCGAGCACAACGGTCATCGGATCGGCGCTGGTGGCGATGACGGCGTCCGCCAGCATCAGTGCAGTGCCGCTGGGAGAATCCATTTTCCGGCGGTGGTGCGTCTCGACGATTTCGACGTCGAAACGCGACCCCAGCGCCTTGGTGGCCTGGCGGGTCAAGTCGGCCAGCACAGCCACCCCGTACGACATGTTGGGCGACTGGAAAATCGGGATGACGCGGGCGGTGTCTTCGATCAGACGCTTGTCGGCAGCGCTGTAGCCCGTCGTTCCAAGCACCAGCGCGGTGCGCGTCTTGGTGCAGTAGTGCAGCAGGCCGGAAAGCGCGGACGGGTGCGAGAAGTCAACCACCACGTCGGCGTTTTCTTGCAGCGTGGTGATGTCGTTGATCAGGGGAAACCGCAGGCCTGATGCGGCCGCCTCGGACGCGCTGGGGTCGAGGCCGGCGACCACGGTGATGGACGCATCGCCGGTCGCCTGGGCGATGATTTCGCGCCCCATCTGGCCGAGCGCCCCGTTGACGATGATGCGCACCATGGTTGCCTCCTGAATCGATTGTCTATGCCCATACTAACCTGTGACAGGTGCTGGCTAGTCTGGTTCCATCCGGTAGCCGACGCCACGGATGGTGATGAGGCGCTGCGGGTTCGCCGGGTCGGCCTCGATCTTCGAGCGCACACGCCGGATGTGGACGTCCAGAGTTTTGGTGTCGACGGGGAACTCCGTGCCCCAAAGGCGTTTCAGCAGCTGAGGACGGGTGATGACGCGGCCTTTGTTGCGCATGAACAGATGTAAAAGTTCAAACTCCTTCAGCGGCAGCGTGATCGTCTTGGAACCGACGGTGACGCGGTGCCGCGACACATCCATGGTGATGTCGCCGACAGTTATGACATCGGCGGGTTTGGCCTTGGCCTCGGCCCGTCCCCGTCTGATGGCCGACCGGATGCGGGCCAACAGTTCGGGCGTCGAAAACGGCTTGGTGACGTAGTCGTCGGCGCCAACTTCGAGGCCCAGCACGATATCGGCCTCGGAGTTTCTAGCCGTCAACATGATGATGGGCACATCGGATGTCTGACGGATGCGCCGGCAAACCTCGATGCCGCCGATGATGGGGATCATCAGGTCGAGCAGCACGATGTCTGGCAGCGGCGGCGACATGCCCTCCAAGGCGGCTTTGCCGTCGGCGGCGGCACGCACGTCGTGGCCCTCGCGTCGCAGCAAGTAGACGAGCGTTTCGCGCAGGGTGTCGTCGTCTTCGACGAGCAGGACGGTGGCCATGGCTTAATCCTTACTCTTCCTCGGCTCTGCGGCCGGGGTGTCGACCAAGGGTAGCTCGATGGTGAATGTCGAGCCCTCGCCCGGGGTGGACCGGACGGTGACCGTGCCCCCGTGCCCGAGCGCCACATTCTTGACGATCGCCAGACCCAGCCCGGTGCCGCCGGTGCGACGTGACCGGGCGCGATCCGAGCGGAAGAAGCGCTCGAAGATGCGTCCCTGGTCGGCGGGATCGATACCGATGCCTTTGTCGGCGACGCGGATGGTGCCGCGGGTTTGGGCCTTGTTGACGCCGGTCGTCACAGCTACCGTCGAGCCTCGTGGCGAGTAGTTGATGGCGTTGTCGACCAGGTTTTCGACGGCCGTCACAAGGGCCGACGCGTCACCCATAACGTCGACGGAGCGCGCCGGTTTGGGTGCCGAGACATGCACCGCCACGCCCTCTTGCTCGGCATGGGTGGTTTGGTGGCGGCAGGCCTCGGCGACGGCTTCGACGAGGTCGACGGGCGTGAACCGCTCAAGATCGGGTGACTGGGCCCGGGCCAGCACCAGGATATCTTCGATGAGGCGCCCCATCCGGGCGGCCTCGACCTTGAGTCGTTCGGAGAACCGGGCGATGGCCTCAGGGTCGTCGCGGGCCACATCCAGTGCGTCGGCGATCACCTGGACGGCGGCAACGGGTGTGCGCAGGTCGTGGCCCACATTCGAGACGAGGTCGTGGCGAACCTGTTCGACGCGTCGCGTCGCCGTCATGTCGGCCAGCGTCAGCAACACAAAACGCCCCACGATCTGTGTTGCCGTGACCTCGGCCTGCTCGATGGGGCCCAGGTCGTCGAAGCGCTGCAGAACGACAACCGGCGATTGACTACGCCGTTCACGCCAAGCCTGTTCTGCCAGCTCGGCCAGCCAGGGATGGGTCAGCTTGTCCTTGGAGACGATCGGCAGGGCAGCGGCGTCAGGCGACAGGTAGACGATGTTGAGCGCGGGCGTGACGACCATCGTGTAGCCGCCGAACGCCCGGACCACCTCGAGCGCCTGCTTGGGTATGGAGCGCTCTTTCTTGTGAGTAGCCATCAGTCCCAGTGTACTGCGGACGCGGCAACCGGAACCGGTCGGTTAGTTCGGTGGGTTGGGGGTGATGACGGTGTGTAGTTCGCCGATGGGTAGTGGGGTTGGGGTGGTGGCGGTGTCGGTGATGGTGAGGTTGCCGGTTTGGCCCGATGTTTGCCAGGTGATGTTCCAGGTGGTTGTCGCGGCGATGGTGTATTGCCCGGTGGTGAGGTAGGTGTAGCCGCAGGTGGGGGATTGTTGGTATGGGTTGTTGTGTGGTGGTCGGGGGGTGAAGTCGGTGCAGGTGGTTTGGTTGCCGTCGCCCATGTTGAAGGTGATGTTTTGGCGGGTGGCTGTGAGGGTGATGGTTAGGCCTTGGGTGGTGGTGGTTTGGGTGAGGGTGGTTTGGTTGTCGGAGGTTGTTAGCCAGATGGGGTAGCCGATTGGGATGATGCCCCATTGGTTTTGGTTTGGGGTTGGGCTGATGATGGGTGTGTTGAGGGGTAGGGTGATGCTGGCGGCGGCTTGTTGGGCGATTTGGGGGATGCTTGGTTTGGGCGGTTTGGGGCATGGTGTGCCGATGCGGGGGGTGTCGGTTGTGTAGTTTATACAGGGGTGTGGTGGGGTTGGTGTGGGTGGTTTCGGTTTTGGTTGTCCGGGTTTCCAGTCGAGGATCGTCACCTTTCGTGTTGACGGGTCATAGCCGGTGATGGTTGAGTCTTGCCAGTCGGAATCGTTCGCCCACGTTGGCGGTGCCAATAGCATTGACGAGAGCAAGACGCCCATGGCGATAGCAGACAGCCGCGACGCCGTGTTGATCTTTATATTGGACATGTGTTAACACCTTCTCCATTCAAGACGAACACCTTCAGCTGCTCGTCGGTATCGTTGTACTTTAGGTAAGCCTTCATATGCTCGATGACCGGTGCACCATCGTTAATCGTGTTGCCGTCTTTGTCGACAACCGACGCTCCTTGGAAGAGTTCGCATGTCTGCAGAGCGATGATTGTGTCCGGTGGCATTTCCTCGTTATCCAGCCGAGCCATCGCCAGGATGGTGTACTGCGGCTCGCCAATGAATCTGTGTCCGTCAAGCAAGGTTTGCAGGTACAAATTGTCATAGGCGCTCCAGGCTGGGTCCATCATGACGTCGTGGCTGGCCGCCGGGAGGACGGTTGCGCCACCCTGCTTTTCTACGTCGGTGAGGATCGCATAGAGCTTGTTGTATTGGCTGACGGCCAGGGCGTATAGATCGTCGTCGGATAGGCTCGGCGGGTCGGTGGCTACCGTCGGTGACGGTGACGCGGACGGTGACGCGGACGGGGTGGCCGGCGGTGAGCCCGGCACAGTGCAGCCCGTCAGCGTCGCGACAGCAAGTAGACCCACCAGGGGTTTAGCCCATGGCATTTTCAACATCAGTGCCCCCAAAGATTGATCGTGTGAACAACAATCTTGGCACGCCGGGGGCGTCCAAGTCAGCGACTTGAACGGTATCTGTGGATAACTCGCGCGACCGCAGGGACGCCGTGTCGGACCCTAATCCAGCAGGCTGCGGATGTCGTCGACGCTGAGAGCCGATGCGAACGACGTCTCGCCGGCGTCGTCGGCCAGCACCGAGTTGAACACCTCGCGCTTGCGGGCCTGCAGGGCCATCACCTTGTCCTCGATGGTGCCCTGGCTGACCAGACGGACGACCATGACGCCGCGGGTCTGCCCGATGCGGTGGGTGCGGTCGATCGCCTGCTGTTCGGTGGCCGGGTTCCACCACGGGTCGAGCAAGAACACATAATCGGCTTCGGTCAGCGTCAAGCCGAAACCGCCGGCCTTCAAGCTGAGGCAAAAAACCGGCACGTCCTCGTTGCGGAACCGGGCGATCACCTTGTCGCGCGACCGCGTGTGGCCGTCCAGGTAGGCGAAGTCGATACCTGCTCTGGTCAGCCGCTGTGTGGCCTTGGCCAAGAAGGTGGTGAACTGGCTGAACACCAGGGCCCGGTGGCCGCTGGCCACCACCTCGTCCAACTGCTCCATCAGGGTGTCCAGCTTGGCCGACGGCACCCCGGCATACTTGGCCGGCTCGATCAGCGACGCGTCCAAGGCTAGGCGACGCAAGATGTTCAGCGACCGGAACACGGCGAACCGGTTGCGATCCAAGTCGCCGAGCAGGCCCAACACTCGTTGGCGCTCGCGCTGTAGGTAGGTGTCGTAGATGGCGCGGTGACGCGGCGCCAGGCTGACCGCCACCGTCTGTTCTTGCCGACTCGGCAATTCCGGTGCGACAAGCTCTTTTGTGCGCCGCAGCATCAGCGGGCGCAGGCGCCTTCGCAACCGAGCCAGCCGGTCGGCGCCGAGCTGGATGGCTTCGTCGTCGGCCGGGCCGACGTGGGCGGTGAACCGTTGACGCTGCCGGGCCATGGCGGCCCGGGCGATCGGTGCGCCGTAGGTCTGCTTGAACGCCTTGGCAGAACCGGCGAACCCAGGTGCGACGATGGTCAGCAGGGCCCACAGTTCCATGACGTCGTTCTCCAGCGGCGTGCCCGTCACCGCCAGCTTGACGCGGGCCGGCAGGGACCGCGCCAGCCCATTGCTGGCGCTGCGGGCATTCTTGACGAACTGGGCCTCGTCCAGCACCAGCCCCTGCCAGGTGATCTGGGCCAGCTCGTCGTAGTCCAGCCGGAAAATGGCGTACGACATGACAACGATGTCCAAGCCAGCCACCAACTCGGCCAGGTTGGTGCCGGACTTCCCAAGCGTCTCGGTCAATGCCGTCACCCGTAGGGCAGGGGTGAACCGGGCCGCCTCGGTGACCCAGTTGCCGACGACGGAGGCCGGGGCCACCACCAGGAATGGTGCCGGCGCCCCGCCCACCCGGACGACGGACGGGTCGGGCCGCTCGATGGCGCCCGCAATCCAACACAGCACTTCGACCGTCTTGCCCAGGCCCATGTCGTCGGCCAGGATGCCGCCCAGGCGGTGGGCGTGCAGAAAGCTCAGCCATTCGAAGGCCTGCGTCTGGTAGGGGCGCAGTTGCGCCGTGAGGCCTTTTGGCAAGTCGACAGGCTTCACCGCCTCGCCCCGATTGACCAGGTCGATCAGTTCGGACACAGATGCCCGCCAGGCATCCGCCTGCACCACATCATCGGCCACGTCGGCCAGGTCGGACCACAGCCCGGCTTGGTACCGGCTGATGCGCAAAGGCCCGGTCGGGGTGTCGTCCAGTGCCCGGGCCTCGTCGATCAGATCGCGCAGGCGGGCCAGCGCCGGGTCGTCGATGCGCACCACCTCGCCGTCGGCCAACACGAGTTGCGTCCGCCCGGCGGCAAGGGCGACGAAGACGTCCTGGAATGGTATGACGATGCCGTCGGCCGTGATCTCGACGCCCAGATCGAACCAGTCGTTGTCGCCGGAGTCGCTGGTTGACAAGCTGATGCGCGCGCCAGCGGCGATGTCGCGGTATTGCGGCAGCGGTTGGTCCTCGACGATTTCGACGTCTGGGCGGTCCAACAACTGCGGCAGGACGGTCTCGATGAACGCCCGGGCCTGCAACCCGCCGCCACCGCCGAAGCTGCCGGCCGCCCTCAACTGGAACCCGACGAAACCGGGCACGCCCGCCACTGCCTGCTCGACCTCGGCCACGATGGACGCTTCTGCCGCGTCGTCGCGGGGTGAGGTTCCCAGCGAGTCGTCACCGAACGGGTAGGCGGTTGGGCCATAGCGCCAACCCCATACCACGTCGACGCGCTGCGCCGAGGCGGCGGCGACGTGACCCACTAGGACGGGCCGCACGGGGCTCGGCAGGCTGACGCTGCCGTCGGCACTGGTCAGCGTCAACCGTCGGCGCAATACGGGGTAGTACTGCGTCATGAAGTCGTCGATCTCGTCGGCGGGCACAGCGACGGCGCGCAGATCCAACAGGCGAAGGTGATCATCGGTCAGGCGCGGCTGCGCTGGGGCCAGCGTCACCGCCCGCCCGCCGGAGCCCACCTCGACGGCGAACAGGCCGGAGTGGCCGATGGCCCCCAGCAGGGCGGCCCGGGCCGGTTGGTCGTCGAAGGTCAAAAGGCGCGTCAGGCGCAAGCCATCGCCGTCTTGGGCGACATTGGCCTGAATGGCAGCGCGATGCGCCAGGTGTATCTCGTCTTTGGCGGTGACGCCGACGAAGGGCACGCCGAGCTGTTGCCCGGCCCGCAGCAGGGGCCACAGCCCGGCGTCCGAGAAGTCCGACAGACGCTGCCAGCGGGCCTCGCCGGCCCAGTAGTAGTAGCGGCCGATTTCGTGGTTGAGATTCGCCAGATCGGCCAGCCACTGCTCAACCGCCGGGTCGAATTCCAGCCTCGAATAGGCGTCGGCGCCGCGCCAGGTCAGCCCGACGGACGCCGCCCACTTGCCGGTCGCGCTTTGGCAGGCGGGACGGATCGACAGGCCGATCTCCGAGGCCGCCGTGAAGGGCGTGGTGGGTGCCAGGGCTCGGGTGATGCCGTCCACCCGGAACTGCAGCGCCACCGGCACATAGCCACCGGGCGGCGGGCGTCGGCCGGCGGCATGCGACGGCATCAGGGCCGTCAACTGGCGGCGCCAAAGGGGTGCGTCCGTGGGTGGCATGGTGTCAATTGTCCCACGGATGGGGAAAGGGCCATCGGCACACGACCCAAAAGCAATTCATTGAATATTCAATGATCGGCGACTACACTTCATTCACGCACTCAGGCCGGCCACCGCACCGTCTGATCGACGGGATCGCGCCCATCCATTCGCCGCGCAGGCGTGCCACCGCAGACCGCCCAGCGAACAAGCGAACCGGGGAGCCTACGATGCCAGTTCGGAAACGTCCCATTGCCATACTTCTCAGCGCGCTCGTCGCGCTGGCCGGGTTCGGGGCGTTGACGCCCGACCGGCCGGCGGCGGCGGCGCCCAGTCCGACCATCGACAAGGTGGTCGACCCGCCGACCATGCACGAGTTCCCGGGCACGGCGACGTCCCACTACACCAGTTCGCGCTACCCTGGGCGCATCTGGACGGACAAGACCATCCTTGACCAGCAGGGCCTCGACGACGCGACCAGCCTGCTGCCAGTCAAGCCGCCGCGCATCGTACTGGACGAAGACGAGCTGGCCGTCGTGCTGTCGGTGCGCGGTTCCACCCGTCACGTCAGCAGCCAGGTGCGGGCGCCGATCGACCTGGTGTTGGTGCTGGACAACTCCCGCTCCATGGCCCAGTGCGTCACCTCCAGCGACTACTGCGACAGCCCCACCAACTACACGAACTCGCGGGCCTACGCGATGACGGAGGCCGTCAATCACGCCATCGAGATCATCATGGCGGACAACCCCGGCAACCGGGTCGGCATCGTCCAGTTCGGCACCGGTGCCGGCACGCTTTACACGCTGGCCACACCCCACGTTGTGTCCGGCACGTCCCGCTACGTCACACTGTCGGCCCCCACCACCAGCGGCGGCACGATGACGTTCCGCACGGCCACCAACTCGATGACCATCGGGCAGGTCGGCACGACGGTGCAATCGACCAACATTCAGCTCGGCATCGCCGTCGGCATGGGCATCCTGGCCAACCAGTCGCCGGCCGACGTGACCGGCTTCAACCAGCGCATTCCCAACGTCTTGATCTTCACCGACGGCGAGCCCACCCTGTCGTCCACGTCCTCGACCTGGTGGGACGTGCCCATCAGTTCCGGCACGCACGGCCCGTCGACGCCCGGCGGCGTGCAGTACTACGGCAACGGCTTCAAGGCGGCGCTGACGGCGTCCTACCTGAAGCACAAGATCACCGACGTCTACAACGACCCGGTCTACAACCATGACATGACGATGGCGCCAGTATCGACGCACGTCTACACCGTCGGGCTGGGTATCCCCGGCCTGACGACGGACGGCCGCGATCTGGCCCTGGCCACGCTCGACCCGTCGGGCCGGCTTGGACAGACCGACAACACCATGACGAGGGGGTTTGCGGCGGCCTGGAAGTCTTACACGGCTTCGCCGACCTCGTTCACCGTGCCGGTGGCCGCCGGCGTCACCTTCACCGTGCAGCATCCGAGCGGCGCCGTCGCGAAATACGACCCGTCCCTGTTCAAGAACGGCATGCGCTACAACGACAATGCCTATGCCCCCGTCACAACCCTTGATCTGATCGATGTTTTCAAGACGATCGCCCAGAATATCGTCGACACGTCCCCCAACTTCCCGGTCGAGGTTGAGGCCGGCGCGCCCGGTTCGTCGGGCTTCATCACCTTCACCGACCCGCTCGGCCCGTTCATGCGCGTGACCGATGTCTCCCGCATCTCGCTGTGCCCGCCCGCGACGGGCGTCGACCCCGGACAGGCCATGGAATGCCAGCACGACTGGTTCGACAACCCGGTGCCCACCGACTTGGGTGGCGGCGTGACCCGTTACACCTTCGAGGGCGAGGCCCACGCCAGTTGGGTGGCCGGCCCCACGGACGTCAACCAGGTGATCGTCACGGTGCGCCGGTTCCAGTCGTTGGCTCGCGGCGACGAGATGACGGTGCAGATCCCGGCCGCCCTGCTGCCGCTGCGCGACACACAAGTCATCGTCGATCGCGACGGCAACCCGCTGGAGATGGTCCAACACCCGGCCCACCCGCTGCACCTCTACTTCAAGGTGGCCCCGAAGCCGGGGGTCCTGGGCGCTCTGGCCGACCCCATCTCGCTCAACACCTCCGCCGAGCAGGACGGCACCGCGCTGTCGGCCTACATTGCGGCGAACAAGGCCGCCGATGGCAAGGTTCGCTTCTACACGAACAGTTACGAGGTCGAAGCCGACGGCTCCATCCGGGCCGGCACGACGGCGTCGTGGCACCCCAGCGGGCTGAACGACTACTACCGCTTCAGCTTCGACACCCCGCTGTATCTCGACGAGGCGCTGACACAACGCCTGACCGAGACTCAGTGGGATGCCATGGTCGCGGACGACACCGTCTGGTACTACACCGTCGAATACGTCTACACGGACGACACGCTGACGACAGTCAAGAAGATACATCCCGCGCAACCGACCACCAAGGGCCTGTTGCAGGCCGGTGCCGCCATCGTCAAGGGAGCGGGCGTCGTGGCGCAGGGCGGCTTCATGGTCGCGCAGGCCGACCTGTACGACCTGTCCCGCCCCGGCAAACTGGACCACCCCAAGTGCCTCGACCTGACCTGGCAGGACGGCAACCCGGTGTGCCTCGACCCGTCCGGCAATCTCACGGGTACCGCCGACATGGTGCGCGACTTGACCTACGACTCTGAGATCTTGTACACCGAACTGGGTAACAACGGCTACATTGCCGCCCCGATCCCGGGTGCGCTGACCATCCGGAAGAGCGTTCGTGAGGCCAACGGTTTGAACCCGGACCCCAAGGCGACCTTCTCGATCGTCGCGGACATCCGTGGCGAGGACGGGCAGCCGCTGGCCGGGCCGTTCCGCTACACCACCGTCGACCGCTTCGACACCACGAAGCCCGCTGCTTCGGGCATGTACGTGCCGGGCACGGTGCTAACGATGCGGGGCAATCAGCAGGCCTTGATCGTTGGCCTGCCGACCGGTGCCAGATACACAGTGTCCGAGCAGAACCTGCCGCCCGGCTACACGCTGACGGGCGTCACCGACCCCAAAGGCACGATCACGCAGGACGGTGCCGCGTCGCTGGTCGTCGTCACGAACACGTACGAGCCAAAGCCAGCGGTGGTCAACGGCGCGCCGGTGGTCACCAAGACGCTCGAAGGCCGCGACTGGACGAAAGCCGATTCGTTCAAGGCCATCATGTGCCCAGAGGACGTGACGTCGGCATGCGAGTTCGCCCAGTTCATCCCCGGCGACACCGACAATGGCGTCGCCGCGTTCGCGCCCCGCACATTCACGATGCCCGGCACCTACGCCTTCATGATCATCGAGGACGACGACGACCGTGCACCAGGCATTTCGTATTCCGATGCCATTTACAGGTGGACGGTCGTCGTCAAGGACAACGGCCTCGGCCAACTGACCTACACCGAGTCGCTCGTCCGCCTGCGCGATGATTTCTCCGTCCAGCCGCCCGCACCCGAACCGTCGTCGGAGGCTCACTTCTTGAACATCTACGACGCCGACGAGATGACGTTCACGCTGACCGCCCGCAAGACGGTGTTCGACGAGTCGACCGATTCGATCCGCGTGCCGCGTGCCGACTACGACTTCGGCTTCGAATACCTGGGGGCCGATCTGGAGACCGGTAATGCGACGGACATCGAAAACCCGCCGGCGTTCCTCGACGCCGACGGCAAGGGTGTTGCGTGGACGCAAAACAGCGGCGCCCAGGTGATGTCGAGCCTGCTGACCTATGTGGGCGACCACATCGGCCACACCTTCTACTACCGGGGCGTCGAGCAGGCCGGCAGCGTGCCGAACGTGACCTACACCGACACCGTCTGGTACTGGCGTGTCGCCGTTCAGATGGGCGTCGATGGCGCCATCAGCCTTGACATCGCGCACTGCCGGGCCGCGGATGGGAGTGGGGCGTGCGATCCGACCGTCCCCGGCAACTACAGGCCCATCGTCGAGGACGAGCGCGAGTTCATGAACTATTACGATCCCGACCCGGTGGGTGTCGATCTGGCCGTCACCAAGGCCATCGACGGACGCCCGTGGGCGACCGACGAGTCTTTCTCGTTCACCTTGAAGGCGAACGACGCGGACACCGTCGCGGCCATTGCCGACGGCAGCGTCGTCATGGGTTCGACCAATATCACAATCACCGCCCCGGTCGGTACCACCGAGCCGGTGCCGTCCACCTTCGGCACGATCACCTTCTTGCATCAGGGTTGGTTCCAGTTCGTCGTCAGCGAGGACAGGCCCAGCAAGGTGCCGCCGGGCATGATCATCGACAGTCTGCCCGTCGTCTACGAGGTGGTTATCGAGGACACCCACCATGACGGCAAGCTCAGCGCCGTCGTCACGGTGCGCGACAACCAGCCAGGCGATCAGGCGGCCCACTTCGTCAACCGCTACCGTATGACCACCTTGCACGAGGGCGTCGACGTGATCAAGACGCTGACGGGGCGCGAGCCGATCCTCGGCGAGTTTGCCTTCACCATCAAGTCGGTCGACCAGGCGTCCTGCGACAAGGCGCTGTTGATGTCGCTGCCGCCGCTGGGTGAGTGCGCCCTGACGGTTTTCAATGGTCGCAACGGGTCCGACCCGACGTCGACCCACGTCCAGGGCGAGTTCAACTTCACCCAGGACGACCTCGGCAAGACGTACACGTACATGGCCATCGAGGAGAACACCGGTTCGCCGGGCGTCACCTACGACGACACCGTGTATTACGCGGCTTTCGAGGCGATGTACGACGAGGCGACGGGCCGCATTTACGTGGTGACGACGTTCCGGCGAGACGCCGTCGACGGAGAGCTGGCCGGCGTTTACGATTCGCGCAGCGGCGTCCAGCCGACTGTCACCTTCACAAACGACTATGCCGCCCAGCCGGTATCCATCGAGCCGACGTTCCACAAGACGTTGACCGGGCGTGACTGGCTCGACGACGTGTTCACCTTCGAGTGGACGGCTTTGAGCGGCGATGTGCCAATGCCCGAAACGACCCTGGTCACGTTGACCGGCGCTGACCAGGCTGAAGAGTTCTCCTTCGGGCCGGTGACGTTCGCCCAGGCCGGTACCTATGTGTATTCGGTGCGGGAGGTCATTCCCGATGAGCCGGTCGAGGGCATGTTGTACGACGACATCGCGGCCGTCATCACGGTTGTGGTGACGGATGGCGGGGAGGGCCAACTGGTGGCGACGATGAGCTTGGACGGCAACCAGCAATTCGTCAATCGCTTCGCGCCGGCCTGGCTGACGCTGCTCTCCACCGTCTACAACCTGCCGGGGGCGAAGGATCCGAAGGACTCGACGCACACCATACTGGTGGCCGACGCCGGTCACACCACCCTGGAAGGAAACGGGACCGGTGTCAATGACGACGGCGGGGTCGAGCGGGCCACCGTCCCGGCCAGTGACTATTCGCTGAGTGCCTCGAAGTTGGACGGCTATGACATGGGCGAATACGGGTGCGTGGGCGAAGACGAGAGTGGGGCGTCCGTCGACGTGACGCATGCGGAGGGCATCGTCAACGTGCCGCCTGGCACGCATGTGATCTGTGCGATCGAGTACCGCCCCAGCGACGGTGAATTGCCGCCCGATGTTCCAGGCACCCCCGTGCCGCACGTTCCGGCCGCTCAGACGGGTGGCCGCATAAAGGAGGGCGCGGCAGCCTTGCCGATCATCGTTTGTGGGTTAGCCGCGCTAATGGTCAACTGGCGTCGGCGGTTGGTTGCGGCATCCGGCTAACGGTCGCATCGGATCGGGGCATCCATGGGGCGTTCTCAGTAGTGCGTCGCGGTCTTCCCTGTGTTGTGCTGCCGTAACGCGCTACGCCTGGCCAGGAATACCTTCACCGAAAACGGGGCTTCCCCGTAGGGATTTTGAAATCTGTCGGAAGCTGGTATTGAAAAGCCAAAACCGCCGACTACGCTTTCCGCAGCACTCGAAGCTGGGGGTGGGATTCGTAGTTTTGAGTGTCGCAGGCACCGACGCCTCGCGGGTTCCGGTACCGATGCGGACCACCTTCAGCGATCTAGCGAACAAGAGGGTTCACGATGCTAGTTCGGAAAAGTCCCGTAGCAATTCTTCTCACCATTTTCCTGTCGCTGGCCAGCTTTGCCGCGCTGGGGTCCGATCGGCCGGCGGCGGCAGCGCCCACCTCGTCCATCGAGAAGGTGACGGACCCGCCGACCTTGAACCAGTTCCCCGGCTCGACGTCTAGTCACTACGACAGCTCGCGCTTCCCGGGGCGCATCTGGACGGACAAGACCGTCCTCGACCAGCAGGGTCTCGACGATACGTCCCCGCAGGCTGGTGTCAAGCCCCCGCCCATCGTGCTGGGCGACGACGAGTTGGCCGTCGTGCTGTCGGCCCGCGGCTCGACGATTCAAGTCAGCGGCGAGATGCAAGCCCCCATCGATCTGGTGCTGGTGTTGGACAATTCGCGCTCGATGGCCCAGTGCGTCACCTCGGACGCCTACTGCGACGCGCCCACCACGTACACCGGTTCACGGGCATACGCCATGACGCAGGCGGTCAACGACGCCATCACCATCATCGCGGCCAACAACCCGGCCAATCGGGTGGCCGTCGTGCAGTTCGGTACCGGCGCCGGCACGCTTTTCCCTCTGGCAACTCCCCAAGTCGTATCCGGGACGTCCAACTATGTAACTCTGGCAGCCCCGACCACCTCCGGCGGCACCATGACGTTCCGCACCGCCAGCAACTCCATGACCATCGGGCAGGTCGGCACCACCGTGCAGTCGACCAACATCCAGCTGGGCATCGCCATCGGTATGGGTATCCTGGCCAATCAGACGCCGAGCACCGTATCCGGTGCCAACCAACGGATTCCCAATGTGCTTGTCTTCACCGACGGCGAGCCGACTTTGTCGTCCACCGCCCCCACTTGGTGGGACGTCCCCATCGGTTCGGCGACGCAAGGCCCGTCCACGCCGGGCGGCGTGCAGTACTACGGCAATGGCTTCAAGGCGGCACTGACGGCGGCCTACCTGAAGAACAAGATCAACGACGTCTACAACAACCCGGCCTACAACGCCGCCATGTCGCAATCGCCGATAGCCACACACGTCTACACCGTCGGCCTTGGGTTGCCCGGATTGACGACGGACGGCTATAACCTTTCGTTGGCGACACTCGATCCGTCATCTCAGGTCGGGCTTACCACCAACACCATGAATAGTGGGTTCACCTCCGCCTGGGCCACCTATTCCGCTTCGTCTTCGGTCACAGTGCCGGTCGCCGCCGGCACCAATTACCCGGTGCAACACCCGACTGACACTATGTACGACCCGGCGTCGACCAGCGCCGGGCTGCGCTACGACGACGCCGCCTACGAGCCCATCACCGCCGACGAGCTGATCGACGTTTTCAAGTCGATCGCGCAGCGGATGGTCGATACCGCGCCCAACTTTCCCGTCAAGGTCGACCCCGGAGCCGCCGCCTCGTCCGGCTACATCACCTTCACCGATCCGCTGGGCCCATTCATGCAAGTCACCCAGATGACCCGAATCTCGGTGTGTCCGACGACTGCGGGCATCACCGAGTTGATGAACTGCCAGCCGCAGTGGTTCGACAACCCAGTGGCCGCCGATCTCGGCGGCGGCGTCACCCGCTACACCTTCAAGGGCGAAGTTGAGGCATCGGTGCTGGCGGGGCCGGCCAACGTCGACCAGATCATAATCACCGTGCGCCGGTTCCAGTCGCTGGCCCGGGGCGATGAGGTCACCGTCCAAATACCGGCCGCCCTGCTGCCGTTGCGATACGCGAGCGTCGTCGTCGACCAGGCCGGCAACCCGCTGGAAATGACGCAATACGTCGCCCAGCCGCTGCACGTCTATTACAAGGCCGCTCCCAAGCCCGGCGTCTTAGCCGCGCTAGCCGACCCGGTGTCGCTCAATGTCGGCGGATCGCTCGACGGCACGGCACTGGCCGCCTACATTGCGAGCAACACCTATGACGGCAAGGTCCGCTTCTACACCAACAGCTTCGCAGATGACGGACAGGGCAATCTCGGCGCCGGCACGACGGCGTCCTGGCACCCCAGCGAGCGCAACGGATACTATCGCTTCGGTTTCGATACGCCGCTGTATGCGGACGGGTCGTTGTCCAACCCGCTCACCAAAGCCCAGTGGGACGCCTTGGGCCCGAATGACCCGGTGTGGTACTACTCGGTCGAATACTTCTACACGGACGACAGCATGACCGGCGTCGTCAAGACCACCCCCGCCCAACAAACCACCAAGGCGTTGTTGCAGGCGGCCGCCGCGCTGATCCCGGGCGGCGCCAAGGTTGTCGACCAGGGCGGATTCATGATCGCCCAAGCCGATCTGCTCGATTTGGGCCGTCCCGGCCATCTGGATCACCCCAAATGTCTCGACCTGGCCTGGGTCGATGGCAACCCCGTCTGCCAGGACGTCGTCGAATCGCCTGCGCCGGGCAACCTGACTGGCACCGCCGACATGAACCGTCTGACGACTTTCGATTCGGCCACGGTGTCGACGGCGCTCGGCAACAACGGATACCTGGCCGCGCCTGTGCCCGGTGCACTGGCGATCCGGAAGAACGTCTCTGCCGCCAACGGCCTCAACCCCGACCCGGACATGGTGTTTTCAGTTCAAGTCGACCTGAAGGACAGCGGTGGTGCCCCACTCGGCGGCACCTTCTTCTACAACGTGGTAAATCTGTCGGACACAACGACGCCGGTCGCCACCGGCCAGTTCACGCCCGGTGGCACCGTCGGATTGAGGGGTGGCCAGCAGGTCACCATCGTCGGTCTGCCGGATGGTGCGACGTATTCCATCAGCGAGAAAAACCTGTCGCCCGGGTACGCGCTGACAAGCTCTTCCGGTGCCACCGGTACCATCGCCTGGGATGGCCAGCCGTCCCAGGCGGTCCTGACCAACACATACAGCCCAGCGCAGGTGGACCTCAAGGAGCCTGCCGTCGCCAAAGTTTTGGACGGGCGCGATTGGGCCGGCAGCGACGTGTTCCGCGCGATGCTATGCCCACAGGGCGCGGCAGTGTCGGCCTGTGAATTTGCCCAATTCGCGCCCGACGGGCCGCGTCACGGCACAGCCAGCTTCGCGTCGCGCACCTTCACGGCGCCCGGCACGTACGACTTCCTGATCACCGAAGACGACGACCAGCGCATCGAAGGGGTGTCCTACTCCGGCGCCGTGTACCGCTGGACGGTCGTGGTGGCCGACGACGGCTCAGGCAAGCTGACGTCCACCCAATCGATGGTGCAGTTGCGCGATGACGGCGCCGTCGCGGTGTCCCCGGCGGCGTCGGTGACCGAGGCGTCGTTCACCAACACCTACGACGCCGACGCGCTGACCGCGTCGCTGACGGCCCGCAAGATGATCGACGATGACTCGCTCGGTTCGCTGCGGGCACCGCGGCGGGTTTACGATTTCGGCTTCGAGTATTTGGGTGCCGATCTGCCAGGCGGCCCGGCAACTGCGCTCGACCAGCCACCGACCTTTGCTGACGCCGATGGTTCGGGCATCGCGTGGGCTCAAAACGACGGTGCGCAGTTGACCTCGAGTGTGCTGAGTTTCACCGGCGACGATATCGGCCATGCCTTCTACTACCGCGCGTCGGAGAAGGTCGGCACAAATGCCAGTGTCACCTATTCGGATGCGGTCTGGTACTGGCGCGTCGCGCCCGTCGTGGCGGACGGTGGCGCCATGGCGCTGGGCATAACCCACTGCCGGGCCGACTCGACCAATCCTCACGCGTGCGACCCTGGCAGCGGCAAGTACTCGACCACCCAAGAGGAAGACCGCGTGTTCATCAACGAGTATTCACCCGCACCGGCCGTCGTGGACCTGTTGGGCAGCAAGACGGTGGACGGGCGTCCCTGGGTGACTGGTGAGCGATACTCGTTCACCCTGGCGCCCAACGACGCTGAGACTGTAAGTGCGATCGCCGCGGGCAGTATCGAGATGCCCGTTGACGGCGACATGACGGTGAGTGCGGCGGGAACCCCCGGTAGCAGGGTGCCGGCGGCGTTCAGCTTCGGCGGCCTGAAATTCTCCAAGCAGGGGTCGTACCAGTTCGTGGTCACCGAGGAAGTGCCTGGCCAGCCGTTGGGCGGGGTCAGCCTTGACGAGCGCGCCATCGTCTACCAGGTCGTCATCGGGGACGTCAACCGCGATGGCACTCTCACGGCTGCCGTGACGATTCAAGGTGACGAGGGCGCGGCTGGCACTGCCCAGTTCGTCAACCGCTACAGGGCGGCCTCGCATGATGGCGGCATCGATGTGATCAAGACGCTGACCGGCCGCAGCCCGGTTCTCGGCGAGTTCGCCTTCACGATCGAATCGGCCGATCAGGCTTCATGCGACAAGATGTCGTCGTTGCCGGCTGGGCAATGTTCCTTGACGGTGCCCAATGGGGCGGGTGGGGACCCGACATCCGCCCAGGTGCGCGGCGAGTTCAACATCACACAGGACGACATCGGGCAGGTTTACAGCTTCACCGTGCGCGAGGCCGATACCCACGTGCCGGGCGTCACCTATGACGATGCGGTGTTCTACGTGACCCTGGAGACCAAGTACGACGAGGCAACCAGTGACCTGTATGTGGTGACGACGGTGCGTCAAGGTGACGCCGACGGGAAGGTGGTCGATGTTTTCGATTCGCGTGACGGCGACCAGCCGACGCTCAACTTCACCAACGACTACGAGGCCGCACCGGTGACTGTCGAGCCGACGTTCAGCAAGGTTCTGGCCGGGCGGGATTGGTCGAGCGATGATGCCTTCACCTTCGAGTGGACGACCTTGACCGATGGCGCGCCGAAGCCCGGGACCACAACGGTGACGGTGACGAACGTCACTCAGGCCGCCGAGTTTTCCTTTGGTTCGTTGACGTTCGATCAGCCGGGTACCTACACGTATTCGGTGCGCGAGGTCGTTCCTGATCGGCCTGTTCCGGGCATGCTGTACGACGATATCGCTGCCGTCGTCACGGTGGTGGTAACAGACGAGGGGCAGGGGCAGTTGGTGGCGACGATGAGTCTGGACGGCAACCAGCAGTTCGTCAACCGCTATGCGCCGGCCTGGCTGACGCTACGCGCCACCGTCTATGACCGAACTGGTGCCAGCGATCCGAAGAACCCGGCCGCCGTAACGTTGACGGCCGAAGACGGGCGAACCGCCGTAACGGGCAACGGCACGGGCCGGGGTGCGACTGGCGGCGTCGAGCGCGCCACGGTGCTGGGCAGCGACTATTCACTGGGGGCTTCGGAACTTACCGGTTATGACGCCGGAACCTTTACCTGCACGGGTGAAGACGCCGACGGGCGGGTGATCAGCGTGGCACTCGTGAATGGTGTCGTCAGCGTGCCTTCGGGAACGCATGTCACCTGCACAATCGAGTACCGGCCAAGCGGAGGCCGCTCGCCACAAGGTGCTCCAGACATGCCGCCGGGCGCTCAGCAGGGTCCACCGCCGGCTGGTGCTCACACGGGCGGTCAGGTGACCGAGGGGGCGGCGGCCCTGCCGATCATCGTTGCCGGGCTGGGCGCCGTCCTGGTGGCGTGGCGTCGGAAGCTGACTGCCGAGGCTGACTGACGCGGCGATGGATTGCCTTGGCCAGTTCGGTCAATTGGCCAGGGCAGTCAGCTTCTCGACCGTTGCCAGGTTTCGGCCTGTGCCGAGTGTGCCGAGCGTTCGATGGATCAGAGCCGTTGTCAGCTTGGACGCGGCCACGCCGTCGCGATAGCGGATGTGTAAGTCGTTGCCGATGACGGACATGTCTTCGGGACTCTTGGCCTGAAGCGCTTCTGCGGCGTCTGCGGTCGGCGTGGCGCTCAGGAAATAGATGTGGCACCACTTCGGCTCGGCGCGATCAAAAGGATAAGCCCGAAGCGCGGCCTGTAACTGGGCCGGAGTACGCGAAATGACCTCGCGGAAGAATCCGAACCGGGTTTGGATCGCTGCCTCCAACGCCCGGTCGAAAGCGGCAGGATCGCCGGGCGGGGTGCAGATCAGGTTCCCCGAGGCTATGAACGTCGATACGTCCGTGGCGCCAAGTTCCTCGGCGATGGTTCGCAGGTCGGCCATGGGCAGGGTGGCGCCGCCAACGTTCACCGCACGCAACAGAATGACGCGACGCATTGCTCGATCCTAACGCATTGGCAACCAGGAGTCGGTGACTGTGCCCCAAGCGAAATATTCCCCCGGCTTGCCTTGTTGGCTACCCATTTTGACGAAAAAGTCATAGAGTATTTGGGCATCAGGGAAGCATGGGATCGATGATGATGGTTCTTGTCACAGCGTAACGTCTTTTTCAACCAACACCCGTTAGGTGGCCCTCATGGTGAAAACTTCAAAACTCACAGCCCTTTGCTGCAGCGCGGCATTGGTATTCGCTGCCATCAACGTGACTTTCGCGGCGCCTGCTCACGCAGCGGATGTCGACGTCCCCGACGCGGCTTTCAGAGCCTGTCTGAACACGGGCTATCTGAACCAGGCGGCGGACGCCACCATCGCCGACACGCAGTTGGAGGCTCTTGACAACATCGTGGCGTGTAATGGCGACGGCATCAGGTCGATCGAGGGCGCCCAATACCTGACGGGTCTCTGGCGGCTCGACCTTGGCAACAACCAGATCACCGATCTGAGCCCACTGGGCAGTCTGGTGAGCACTCATTTGGGCACCCTCAATGTCGGTGGCAATCAGATCAGCGACTTGAGCCCGTTGACGCGGCTCACCAGCCTCACCGATTTGGACGTCAGCACCAACCAGATCTCCAACCTGACGCCGGTGGTAAGCCTGACGAACCTTACTCATCTGGGCATCGCGCATAATCCCATTGGCGATGCCAACTTTGGTGCCATCAGCGGGCTCACCGGCCTGGTGGCCTTGACGGCCGACGGCATCCAGATCAGCAACCTACAACCCGTGGCCGATCTCACCGGTCTCACTTATCTCGGCCTTGCCACCAACCAGATATCCAACGTCTCGCCGCTCGCGGGCCTGACCAATCTGAATACGTTGTACCTGCAAGAAAACCAGATAAGCGACACGGCCAGTTTTGCCGACCTTTCCGGATTGACGGCACTCGAAACGCTGTACCTCGGCAGCAATCCGATCAGCAATGTCGATTCGCTGGCGGGCCTCACCGGGCTGGTCCGTTTGAGCCTTAACAGCGACCAGGTCACCGACATTTCCGGGTTGGCGACGCTGACCAATCTGACGAATCTGGACCTGTCCTACAACCAGATCGGCGACATCAGCCCGCTTGGGGGCCTCACGAAGCTGGACGCATTGGGCTTGGCTCACAACCAGATCAGCAGCATCGCCCCACTGGCAAGTCTGAATAGTCTGACGGACCTGGATGTGAGTTACAACCACATACAAAGTATCGCGGCGTTGGCTGGTCTCACCAACCTGCTCAGTTTGCACCTCAACGACAACATCATCGACGACATCAGCCCGCTGACGAATCTCACCCAAATCACCAGCCTGAACCTGGAGCACAACCAGATCAGCGACCTCAGGCCGCTGGCCGGGTTCACCCACCTGCCCGGTCTCAGCCTCAACGGCAACAATATCGTCGACCTGACGGGCTTGGGCAGCCTAACGAACCTCACCGAGCTGTATCTGGATGGGAACCAAATCAGTGACCTTTCGGTCTTGGCGAGCCTCACCAACCTGACGAGCCTGAGCATTAGCGATAATCCGCTCGGCGATCTTTCACCGTTGAGTGCGCTAGCCAAAGTCACCAATCTGATCTTGGCTCAAGATTATCTAAGCGATCTCCAGGTGCTGGCCAGCATGTCACAGTTGACCTATCTCGAACTCGACAGTAACCAGATCAGCGATCTCTCGCCGCTTTCCGGGTTGACGAATCTCACATACCTTAGCCTGTGGGGCAACCCGCTGAGCGACCTGCGCCCCATTTCCGGGCTCACGGGCCTCACCGCACTGGAGCTTGCGGGCACGCAAGTCAGTGACGTGGCGCCCCTCGCAAACCTGACAAACCTCACGGGGCTGTGGCTCTCGCATGATGCCGTCAGCGATATCACTCCACTGGCCGGTCTCACCAACGTGGACTGGTCGGTTGGCAATAACATCGTGGACGACCAGCACGCCTCCATGACGGTGCTGCTTGGGCAAGCAAAAACCCTGCCGGTGACGACGATACCGGTGATGGCGCCCCTCACGTGGAGCGTTTACACCGGGCAGGCCGTGATAAACGGCAATACCGTCACTATGGCGTCCCCCGGGTCGGCCCTATTGAACTGGACGGATCCGAACGGCCGATACACGGGCTCACTCACCTTGACGGCCGTCGACCCGGGGCAAAACCTTGTGCCCGACCAGGGGTTCCAGGCGTGCCTGAACACCAAATATCTCGGGCAGGCAGCCACAGACCCCGTCACCTTGAGCGACCTCAATGGTCTGACCGGCACCGTGGATTGCTCCAACCAGGGCGTCAAGTGGCTAGAAGGCGCGCAGTACCTCACCGGCGTCACCAACCTGGTGATTGATGGCAACCAGATCGACGACCTGACCCAGCTGTCGGGCTTGGTCATTGACCAGACGGTTCGCACCGTCGCGGCTGTCGGCCAGTCGGTGGCCTGGTCGGTGCCTATCAACCAGTCGGTGGGGCTGCCGGTGCTGACGATCCCGGCTGTCTCGCCAATCCAATGGACGGTGGTGAGCGGCCCGGCCGAAGTGATCCACGGCAGGATCACCATGACCAGCGTCGGTGATGCGGTTTTGACGTGGAGCGACCCGACGGGTGCTTTCACCGGAATCCTGACAGTCACCGGAATCACACCGAACGTTGTTCCTGACCCGGCTTTCCGGACGTGCTTGAACACTTACCTGGGCCATGCGGCCGACGCGGACATCCTCGCCACAGATCTTCCAGGCTTGACAGGTGCGATTAGCTGTCAGAATGCCGACATCTCCTGGATCGAGGGTGCCCAATACCTGACGGGCATCACCAGCCTCAATTTGGACGGCAACCATATTGTCAGGACGGATCAGGTGTCTGACTTGCCGCTCGGGCAGACGGCCGGGTCGTTGCATGCCACGAACCAGACAGCGACCTGGACCATGGGCACGGGCGGGCCAGCGGCGTTGCCCGTCATGCCCGCGCCTGCGGTATCGCCGGTCACATGGTCGCTGGTCAGCGGGTCGGCGGCGCTGAGCGGCAACAACATCACCATGAACGCACCTGGCACCGCTGTGCTGAGGTGGACCGACCCAGCCGGCGCGTACACTGGCACGCTGACGGTGACGGCCGTCGTCCTGGCGACATCGGTGACGGTTAGCCCGCCCACGGCCACCATCGCCACGCATACCACGACGGCGCTGACGGCCACGGTTGCCCCGGCGGATGCAACGAATAAGACCACCGACTGGTCGTCATCCAACCCGCTGATCGCCACTGTCGATGGTGCCGGCGTGGTGACCGGGGTGGCGCCAGGTACGGCGGTGATCACGGCTACAGCCCATGACGGGTCCACGGTTTCGGGCAGCGCGACCGTGACTGTGACGAGGGGGTTGTCGTCCGATTCGTCGCTCACGATGCTGTCGCTGTCGCCCGGGACATTGTCGCCCGCGTTTGACCCGTCGGTGACGTCCTATTCGGTCGACCTTCCCAATTCTTCTACCTTTGTGATGGTTGTGGCCCAAGCCTCTGATGCCGGTGCCACGGTAGACGGAAGTGGCGCGCACACTTTGACCGTGGGCGAGAATCACATCTCAGTGGTGGTGACGGCGGCCGATGGTTCGTCGACGACATACACGGTGACGGTGACCAGGGCTCCAGATCTGTCGAATGTGGTGCCAGACCCAGGGTTGGTGGACTGTCTGACGTATTTGATGTCCCTCTCTGGGTTGACGCCACAGGCGGCTGGGCAGATCAGCGCTGACGATCTTGCGGCGTTGGCATCTGCACGGGTGACGTTAGCCTGCAATTACGATAACATCGCGTCGTTGCAAGGTCTTCAGTATCTGGATGTTCCAGGTTCGCAATTGACCAGCCTGAATTTCAACTACAACAGTATTTCGGATGTTTCTCCGTTGGCGGGACTGTCGACCATCACATATCTCTATCTCAATGATGACCGCATTTCTGATGTGTCATCCTTGGCGAGCATGCCTAATTTGACATATCTGTCTGTCATTGGAAACCAGATTTCCGACCTCTCATCGTTTTCGCGGTTGTCGAATATCTCGGACCTTGTACTTGATGGCAATTTGATTACAGACGTGTCGCCGCTGACCAACCTATCGAGTCTGACGGGGCTTTCTTTGGACCAAAACCAGATCTCGGACATATCGCCGCTGTCTGGCTTATCTGCCTTGCGGACCTTGATGGTTTCCGGCAATCAAGTATCAGACCTGTCGCCGGTGTCTGACATCTCAAGCTTGCAGAATCTCTACGCAGACGACAATGACATTTCGGATGCGTCCTCTTTGTCGAGGCTTTCTGGATTGACGAGCCTCTCATTGGGCAACAATCAGTTTTCTACTGCCTTGCCTTTCTCGAGTCTGTCAGCGTTGACGTATTTGAACCTCAGCGGCAATCAGATTGCGGATATCTCCCCGCTGTCTGGTTTGCCGTCGTTGGACAACCTGAATCTTGACAGTAACCAAATCGCGGATGTCTCGCCGCTATCTGGGATGTCAAGCTTGACCACCCTTTCCCTCAATGGCAATCAGATCACAGATGTTTCACCATTGTCTAGCTTGACAAGTCTTAATACGTTGCATCTGGACAGTAATGAAATCTCCAATGTGGTGCCGTTATCCGGCCTACCCGTGTTACGTACTCTGACCCTGGCGAATAACGCGATTTCTGATGTGTCGTCGTTGGCCAACCTTCCGGCTATCGGGTTTCTGACTCTCTTAGGCAATCAGATCTCGGACATTTCCACGCTTTCTGGCCTCAATCTCTATTACCCTGATGCCTCGTCTCAACAGGTTTCTGGTGCGGACCAGGTCGCAGGTTCAACGGTGCCTTTGCCGGACGTCGAAACCGTGACCGGCGATACGGTTACCTGGCAGGTGCTGTCCGGGGATGCCACAGTGAACGACGACGGTACGGTGACGTACTCCCAGCAATCTGGGCCAGTGTCGTTGGGGTGGCGAAATACCACTGGGTACTGGACATTCAACGGAACCGTGACGGTCATGGTTTCGGCGTCCGACCTGTCGAATGTGGTGCCAGACCCAGGGTTGGTGGACTGTGTGACCTTCTGGATGGACTACAACGGGTTGACCCCGCAGGTGGCGGGTCAGATCAGTGCCGACGACCTGACGGCATTCGCGACGTCTGGCGCGACTTCGCTGGGCTGCGATACGTACGGAATTACGTCCCTGGAAGGTCTGCAATACCTGAGCGTGCCTGGGTCACAGCTGACCACCATGTACTTCGAGCACAACCAGGTGTCGGATTTGTCGCCGCTAGCCAGCTTGTCAACCATTGCGGACCTGTACCTTGACGACAACCAGATATCTGATGTGTCACCTTTGACACACTTGCCCGAATTGTCGATCTTGAATCTGGGCAGTAACCAGCTTCCCGACCTGTCCGAGGTTCCGAATCTGTCAAGCTTGACGGAGCTTTGGGTCGACAGCAACCAGATCTCCGACCTGTCGCCGCTGTCTGGAATGACTGGTTTGACATTCTTGTCTACGCAGCTCAACCAGATTTCCGATCTGTCGCCGTTGTCCGCGCTGACCGGTCTGAAGTATCTCTATTTGGGCGGCAATCAGATTTCTGATGCCACGCCGATCTCGGGGTTGTCGGGTCTGGTGCGGCTTGACCTTTCAGTGAACGACATTTCCGACCTGTCGCCATTGTCGGGGCTCTCCGGCCTTTCGGTGCTGTATCTTGAGACCAACCAGATTTCGGACCTTTCGCCGCTGTCAGGCTTGTCGGGGCTGACGCAGATATTTCTTTCCAACAACCAAGTGTCTGATGTATCGCCGCTGTCTGGCATGTCCAGCCTGAAAGAACTGGACCTTAGCTCGAACATGGTTTCCGATGTGACGAGCTTGTCAACCCTGACGGGGCTGTGGATTCTATACCTTGATGACAACCAGATATCTGATATTTCGCCTTTGACTAGCGTCGAGCCCTTGCTGTATTTGTCGGTGATTGACCAGCAGGTGGTGGGCGCCGATCAGATCGCCGGAACGACGGTGCCGTTGCCGGATGTTCAGACGGTGGCGACCGATAGCATCACCTGGCAGGTAGTGTCGGGTGACGCCACGGTCAACGATGATGGCACGGTGACGTACTCACAAGCAGGGCCGGTGGTGCTGGGCTGGCAGAACACGGTCACGGGGCAGAAATTCACTGGTACGGCGGCAGTATCGGTGATGGCAGCTGACCAGCTGAATGTGGTGCCGGACCCTGCACTGGTGACTTGTATCGCGAGTGAAATGGCCGGAGTCGGTTTGACTCCACAGGTGGCCGGGCAGATCAGCGCCGATGATCTGGCGGGATTTGCGACATCCGGGGCGATATCGCTGGGCTGTGAAAATGATGGTATTAGCTCCCTTGAGGGTCTTCAGTATCTGAACGTCTCTGGTTCGAACATAACGCGCATGTATCTTGGAGGTAATCAAATCTCCGACCTGTCGCCACTAGCTGGATTGTCTACGCTTACCTATCTGGAGATGATCAATAGCGGTATCTCTGATATTTCGCCGTTGGGTGGTCTTGTCAATCTGAGCGTTCTGACAGCTGACAGAAATCGGATCTCGGACATCTCGCCGGTGGCCACAATGTTTGGCCTGAAGGATCTGTCCTTGGGCAAAAACCAGATATCGGACATATCGCCATTGTCTGGTATGTCTGGCCTTGAAATGGTTTGGTTGGATGAAAATCAGATTTCTGTTGTGCCGTCACTGTCTGGCATGTCAGCGCTGACGCATTTAGACTTGAGCCGAAATCAGATCACAGATATCGCGCCTCTGGCGGGTCTGAATGTTGACGCTGGGATCATGCAGTCGCAGATGGTAGTGGGAGCTCCCCAGGCCGGTGGGACGACGGTGCCGCTGCTCGGCGTGGTGACAGTGCCAGGGGACACTGTGACCTGGCAAGTGGTCTCTGGCGGCGCCACCGTGAATGACGATGGCACCGTGACCTACTCGCAGCCTGGAACAGTTGTGTTGGGATGGCAGAACGCCAATACAGTCTGGCTCTTCGATGGCACAGTGACCGTAACTGTTTCGCCTGCACCGGTGGTGTTGTCGTCTATCGCGGTGACCACGATGCCGACGAAGACGGCCTACACGGTGGGCGATGCGCTGGATTTGTCGGGCCTGGTTGTGACGGCCACGTATTCGGATGGTTCGTCTTCGGTTGTGACGTCGTCTGTGACGACTACTCCGGCGGCTGGGGCGACCCTGTCGACGGTTGGCACGCAGTCGGTTGAGGTGAGTTTCACTGATTCTGGTGTGACGAAGACGGCGTCGTTCACTGTGACGGTGGCGGCGGTTCCGGTGGTGTTGTCGTCGATTGCTGTGACGACTCCGCCGACTACCTTGTCGTACACGGTTGGTGAGGCCCTGGATTTGTCGGGCCTGGTTGTGACCGCGTCGTATTCGGATGGTTCGTCTTCGGTTGTGACGTCGTCTGTGACGACGAGTCCTTCTGCCGGGGCGACGTTGGGCACGGTTGGCACGCAGTCGGTTGAGGTGAGTTTCACTGATTCTGGTGTGACGAAGACGGCGTCGTTCACTGTGACGGTGGCGGCGGTTCCGGTGGTGTTGTCGTCTATCGCGGTGACGACTCCGCCGACTACCTTGTCGTACACGGTTGGCGATGCGCTGGATTTGTCGGGCCTGGTCGTGACGGCGTTGTATTCGGATGGTTCGACGTCTGTCGTGACGTCGTCTGTAGCGACTACTCCGGCTGCCGGTGCGACCCTGTCCACGGTTGGTTCTCAGTCGGTTGAG
>Ga0123357_10000530_pt1 | contig 37490 bp, 28 predicted proteins | sample TergutEmb28metaG_FD_89873 | JGI IMG/M metagenome (GOLD analysis project Ga0123357, IMG submission 89873) | Embiratermes neotenicus P4 segment gut microbial communities from Petit-Saut dam, French Guiana - Emb289 P4 | ecosystem: Host-associated > Arthropoda: Insects > Digestive system > Gut ... | reverse complement strand
CGACCGTTCGGGGAAAGTGAAAACAGGACAGAAAGTGAATATCCGGTTACAAAATTTCCCCGAAAACGAATATGGCATTTTACGCGGAACAGTTCAACATATTTCCCTTACGCCTACCCAAACAGACAAAACAACCTGTTATTCCGTAGAAATAACTTTGACTGACAGACTGATTACTACCTATAAAAAAGAACTTCCCTATCTGCCAAACATGCAAGGACAAGCGGATATTATTACAGAAGACCTTTCGCTATTGGAACGATTGGTTTTGCCAATAAAGAAAATATTAAAAAATCAATGAACTATGACTTTCTATTTCTATTTCGTTTGCAACAAATATTCGTCAATCGCTTTTTTTAATTCTGATTTAGGTAAAGCTCCCTGAGCCATTTGCGGCTGCCCTGTCATCGGAATAAACAGGATGGAAGGAATGCTCCGTATTCCGAAAGCCCCTGCCAACTCCTGTTCCTTATCCGTATCTACCTTGTAAATGTAAATTTTATCACCGTATTCTTCTGCCAATTCCTCCAACACCGGAGCTACGGCTCTGCAAGGTCCGCACCAATCGGCATAAAAGTCGATAATGGCAGGTTTGTCGCCTAAATATTTCCACTCATTGGGCGTTGTTTCGTAATTAACTACTTTAGTCAGAAAATCCGCTTTGTTCAATTTGATAGTTTTCATTGTCTTTTCTTTTGTTGTTACTTCTTTTTCTTTCGTATTTTGCTTCTGTTGTCCGTTACAGGACAGGACAACCATACTCAAAACACACATTATTATTGTTCTTAAATTTTTCATTCAACTTTTATTTTTTAATTGTTAAAATTTGTCCAGCTTCCTCCGTTGTAACAATTGGTAAAGCCTTTTTGTTTCATAAAACTCACGGCTTGGGAGCTTCTCATTCCGCTTGCGCAAACCACGATGATATGCTGTTCTTTATCTAATTGTTCCAGTGACCCGCCCAGTTCATCCAAAGGAATATTTTTTGAGCCGTTGGCATGACCGCTTGCATATTCGCCTCTTGAACGAACATCCAGCAATAAACCGCCATTAACCAAAAGGTCCTTAAGTTCGGCTTTATGTTGCGTACTCTTCGGAAGAATTATACTGAACAACATAGCGCCCAAAAGCGCTCCCCACAGCGTGCTCATCACAGGCGATGAAGTTATGGGACATGTTCCCGTGCTGCATCCTACCTTCAGCCAATAAAGATATCCCCCGATACCTCCGATAATTACTCCAATGACATACGCTCTGTTTACTTTTACTAAATCAATTGCTTTTCCCATATTTATATATTTATTATTTATCTACAGCTCAAAGAATAACTCATCGAACAATTGCTTTGCCAACATCCAATTTTCCTTATTGATGCAATATTTGATAGTAGGCAGCGAAATAGTTTCCTGAAAGATTAATTCTGCTTCTCTCAGTTCTTTCAAATGTTGCGACAGGGTACTTTTGGCAACCGGCAATATTCCCGACATATCGCCGTGATAGCAGCATGTTTTCTTTGCCAACATTTGCAATATGGATATCCTGACAGGATGTCCCAATGCTTTGGCAAACCGCGCCAACTGTTCCTGTTCTTTTTTAAGTTCTTCTTTAGTCATTTTATCTCCCTCAACGAATTGTTCGCAAAATTACGAATAATAATTGGAATAAACAAATAAATTTGCTTATTTGGAATATTACATGTCGAACTCATCCAAACAACAAAAGCGTAAAGAAATCACTTCTTTACGCTTTCTTTGTAATCAACCATTTTATCCATTCGGCTCTTTAGATTTGGTTGATAAACTATTAGCATTACTTACTTTCAGGTTTAGTTAAATGAGTCATATATACCAAATAATTGAATGCAAAATAACAGCTAATTCCTGAATAATAAGGTTAAACGCTTATTATTTTTAGGTTAAAGTTATGTTAAAACAATTATTTCAACACAATTGCCTCCACTCGGCATTGATGTCTTCCGCCTTCAAAAGGCGTGTTAAGGAAAATATTAATTATTTTTTCTGCCAAATCAAAGGAAATAAACCGTCCTGGAAGCGAGAGGACATTTGCATCATTATGTGCGCGAGCCAATTGAGCAATTTCTTCGCACCAGCATAACGCCGCTCGAATCTTCTGATGTTTGTTAAGGGTCATGTTGATTCCGTTTCCTGTACTGCAAACGGCTATTCCTTTTTGGACTTCGTTTTGCTCGATTGCCTCCGCCAAATGATGCCCGTAGATAGCGTAGTTCGTACTTTCGGTAGAATAAGTACCATAGTCAATATAGGGTATATTTTTCTTATCCAATAAATCCCGAATAAATTCCTTCATTTCGTATCCGGCATGGTCGGAAGCTAATCCGATTTTTTGCAGTTGCTGGTTCATGAATTTGTTGTTGAAATGTTGTGTATTAAATTTTCTATTGTTTTTATAAATTGTTTTGCCGGTTCAACAAGTGGAAGTATTTCGTTTTCTGAAAATTCTATAAAATCATCATAATCACCTGTTTGCCTCAATTCTAAGACTCTTCGGTAAAATTTATTTTGTTCTCTGCTTATCAATCCAATAGAGACAAAATGTTCACCAAGCATATTAAAAACTCCGTTATGAGTTCGAGCTATATATCCATTGTAAATAAGCAATGCACCGGCAGCATAGAAACAAGCATAATACAAACGATTTGCCGCAGCATGCCAACAACAATTTTCTATGTTACTGACAGCTTCTGCTAAGGTTTTATTTGCTCGTTCCAATTTGTACCCAACAACAGCTTCTCGTTCTTCTTTGTTAAGTGTCATAAAATTTCGATTCCCTCCTGCTCAACATTTTTATAAAATGGCGTTGGTTTTCTTTTTCCCCAATCTTTCTCCGTATATATCTTAACGCTTATGTATGTATTATATTTTAGTCCCATTTCGGCAAACGGATAACCATAAATATCTTCATCTTCAAACGATTTTTTTTCTTTATTCAGCAGTACCAGCAAATCCCAATCGGAATCCTCGCGGGCATTGCCTCGCGCCTGAGAACCAAAAAGAATCACCTTTTCATTCGGCAATATCTGCCGTTTTAATGTCTGTATTTCTTTGAAAATTTGCTGATTCATGAATTTGTTTTTTATAATAGCTCCATTACCTGTTTAAAAACATTTTCGGCCGTGAACCCGAGTTTTTCGTCCAAAACTTTATAAGGAGCTGAAAATCCAAACGATTCCATTCCCCAGATTTTACCGGTGCTGCCTGCTAATCCCTGAAGCGTTGCCGGAAGACCGGCTGTCAGTCCAAATATTTTCTTGCCCGGAATAATCACAGAATCCTGATAATCTTTTGGTTGTGAGCGGAACAAACCTTCGGAAGGAACCGAAACAATCCGAACTTTGATTCCTTCTTTCCGCAATAAAGCCGCTCCTTCTACCAACGTGGAAACTTCGGAACCGGAAGCAAGCAGAATAACGTCAGCAGAACCGTCACATTCAACCACATAACCGCCTTTAGCAGATTGCAGGGCCTCTTCGTAGCGGTTGGTTTTAGCCGGAAGGTCGGTGATATTTTGGCGGGAAAAAATCAAACCGGTAGGCGTATGCGTATTTTCCATCGCCAATTTCCAAGCAACGGTCGTTTCCTGTACGTCTGCCGGACGAAGCACCAGCATCGAATTTTGTCCTTTGTGATTTTTCAGTTTTTCCATCAGGCGGATTTGGGCTTCCTGTTCGACCGGTTCGTGGGTAGGACCATCTTCGCCTACGCGGAAAGCGTCGTGCGTCCAGATGAATTTAACGGGAGCTTCCATCAGCGCTGCCATGCGCACTGCCGGCTTCATGTAATCGGAAAAAACGAAAAATGTTCCACAGGCGGGAATAACGCCTCCGTACAACGCCATGCCTATACATACGCAAGCCATTGTCAGCTCGGTAACGCCTGCTTGCAGGAATGCGCCGGAAAAATTGTCTTTCGTAATGGCACGGGTTTGTTTCAGGAATCCGTCTGTTTTGTCGGAATTGGATAAATCGGCGGATGCCACAATCATATTTTCCACCTGCGTTGCCAAAACGCTTAAAACGGTTGATGATGCGGTGCGCGTAGCCTGATTGGGCTTCTGTTGAATTTTCGTCCAGTCAATAGCCGGCGTTTGTCCGGATAACCAGAAAGCTAATTTTTCAGCAATTTCCGGATTAGCTTTCGTCCAAGCATCCTGTTCCGCTTTCTTCAGTGCGACTATTTTCTTCAATTCTGCCTTTCGCTGTGCATATAATTGTTCAACCTCAGAAAAGATTTGAAATGGATTTTCAGGATTTCCACCCAGGTTTTCGACGGTTTTTTCAAACGAAGCCCCTGCTTCGCCTAAAGGCATACCGTGGGTAGCGCATTTGTTTTCATACGATTCGCCATCGGCTTTGCGGGCGCCTTTTCCCATGATGGTTTTTCCGATGATGATTGTTGGGGAAACGCTATTCGCCTGCGCTTCGAGTATCGCTTTTTCGATGGCGCCGGCATCGTTTCCGTTTATTTCGATCACTTTCCAGCCCCAGGCTTTGTATTTGGCGGCAGTGTTTTCGCCGGTCACTTCCTGAACGGTGGTAGAAAGTTGAATATCATTCGAATCATAAAACATAATCAAGTTGTTCAAAGCCAAATGTCCGGCAATTCGTCCCGCCCCTTGCGAGATTTCTTCCTGAACGCCTCCGTCGGAAATATAGGCATAAATCTTTTGGGTCAATGGACGTCCGGTTTTTGCCGCTAAGAATTTAGCCGCGATAGCTGCGCCTACAGCATAAGTATGTCCTTGTCCCAACGGACCGGAAGTATTTTCAATTCCCCGTGCGACGTCGCGTTCGGGATGCCCCGGCGTGATGCTTCCCCATTGGCGGAACTGCTTCAAATCTTCCAACGAGAATTTTCCTGCAAGCGTTAGTACAGAATATAGCATGGGCGACATGTGTCCCGGATCTAAAAAGAAACGGTCGCGACCTTCCCATGCTGGATTTTCAGGGTCGTAAATCAAAAACTTACTGAATAAAACGTTTACAAAATCGGCGCCGCCCATAGCGCCTCCCGGATGTCCGGATTTGGCTTTTTCCACCATCGCAGCCGACAATATCCGAATGTTATCGGCAGCTTGCTTCATTACTTGATTACTGTTCATTTTGTATATAAATTATGCGCAATATGTGTTAAATTAATGTCGCAAATTTACTAATAATATTTGATCGAACGATGTTCTGTTTGCATTTCTCTTATTTTATATATAAATTTGCACAAATTTTATTCAAAACCAAACAAAACAAATTTAACTATGGAAACTTTATTGCACTATGTGTGGAAGCACAAACTGTATGAATCAGCGGAACTGCTGACTGTAGAAGGCGTTTCGTTCGAAGTTATTGACCCCGGAATGTATAATTCAAATGCAGGACCGGATTTTTTTAATGCCAAAATCAGAATGGACGAGAAAACCTGGGCGGGAAATATCGAAATTCATACGGCTTCTTCCGACTGGTTTAAACATCAGCACGAAAAGGACAAAGCGTATAACTCCGTCATCCTGCATGTGGTGGAAACTATTGATGTTACTGAAATATACGATTCGACAGGAAGGCTCATTCCTCAGTGGATAATCAAAATTCCCGAACAGATTCGAGCAAATTATTCATTTTTGCTAAATGCTGATGTTTCAATTCCATGTCTTGGAAAAATTTCGAATATTCCTGAAGTTTACTTGAGCGACTGGAAGAATGCTTTATTAGTTAAGCGGTTGGAGCGAAGAACCAATGCCTTGTTTCAATTACTCGATGAATATAAAAATGATTGGAATGAACTGTTTTACATCACTTTGTCCCGTAATTTCGGATTCGGAATCAATAACGATGCTTTCGAACGGTTAGCAAAAAGTTTGCCTCTACGGATTATCCGGAAACATCAAAACTCGATTACTCAAGTGGAGGCTTTATTCTTAGGGCAAGCCGGACTTTTAGAATCAGGAGAAGTGGAATCGGAAGACGCCTATTTTCTGGAGCTTCAAAAAGAATACGCTTTTCTGCGGAAAAAATACAATTTAACTCCTCTTGAATCGCATATTTTCAGGAGTTTACGAATCCGTCCCAGCAACTTTCCACATATTAAAATTGTCCAGCTTGCCGGGGTTATTCGGAAAAAACAAGGCTTATTTTCCAATGTATTAGCTCTTTCGGACTTGAAATCCTTTTATTCGCTTTTTATTTCCGAAACTGCCGAGTATTGGCTAACACATTATCATTTTGAAAAAATTTCTGCCAAAAGAACAAAAAACTTGGGCTTATCTGCTATTCAATTGTTGATAATCAACACTGTAGTTCCGGTATTTTTCGCTTATAGCAAAAAGAAAGATTTGGAAGTCTATGCAGAGCGAGCCGTCAGGTTTTTGGAATTATTGAAACCGGAAAGCAATTCCATCATTACCTTATTTTCTCGTGCAGGAATACAAATCCAAAATGCCGGCGATTCGCAAGCCTTGATTGAACTCAAACGTGAATATTGCGAGCAAAAAAAATGTATTTATTGCCGGATCGGACATCAATTGCTTGCGAAAGGAAGAGTCGGGACTGCTGAACTATGTATGAATCATTTTTCCCGGAAATAAATGCGAAATCATTTGTTTTTTCCCGGATAAAAATGTAAATTTGCACAGTTTTTCCCGGATAAAAATGTACAGGACAAAAATTAAAGAATTTATAGCTTGGAAATCAGCTAAAAATAGAAAACCGCTGATTGTTCAAGGCGCACGCCAAGTCGGAAAAACCTGGCTTATAAAGGAATTTGGCAAGACCGAATTTGAACAAACGGTTTACGTAAATTTTGAGAAAGAAGTTCAGTTGCAAAATTTGTTTCTGCAAGATCTCAATCCTCAACGTATCATTACTACTTTGGAGGCATTTTTTCAAACCAAAATTAAACCGGAGAATACATTAATTATCTTTGACGAGATTCAATCGGCGTCGAAAGGACTTACTTCGCTTAAATATTTTTGTGAAGATGCGCCTGAATACTATGTTGTTGCTTCCGATTCGCTGCTTGGAATGAATTTGCACAATAAAGTTTCGTTTCCCGTGGGCAAAGTGAATTTTTTGTATATGTATCCCATGAATTTTTATGAATTTCTGCTTGCCATTGACGAAAAAGGGATGGCAGCTATTTTAAAGAAACAACAATGGGATATTTTGCCTGTCTTTACCGAAAAGTTTAAAGAAAATTTGCGATATTACTATTATATTGGTGGAATGCCCGAAGTGGTAAACGATTTTGTTACGAATCGCGATTGGAGAAATGTACGTATCAAACAGGAGGAAATTCTTATAACTTACGAAAACGACTTTTCAAAACATGCTCCCCTTGATGTTGTTCCACGATTAAATATGGTATGGCAAAATATTCCGGCGCAACTTGATAAAGAAAATAAAAAATTTATTTACGGCGTGATGAAAGAAGGAGCGCGGGCAAAAGATTATGAACTGGCAATTCAATGGTTGATTGATTCCGGTATTCTACTCAAAAGCTATCGGATATCAAAACCAAACATGCCGCTTATCGCTTATCAGGATTTATCGGCGTTCAAACTGTTTTTCAACGATGTGGGTTTGCTCGCAGCAAAATCCCGTTTGGACAGTAAATCGGTTATCAGCGGAAATACGCTTTTTACCGAATTTAAAGGCGCTTTAACCGAACAGTTTGTCATGCAGCAACTGCATGCGGCAGGAATTGATTATATCGGTTACTGGACAAACGACAAAAGTACTGCTGAAGTAGATTTTGTCGTTCAGCACAAAGGCGAAATTATCCCCATAGAAGTAAAAGCTGCTGAGAACACTAAAGCCAAAAGCTTTAAACTCTTTTGTGAAAAATTTCAGCCCGCAACAGCTATTCGCACTTCACTTTCCGATTATCGGCAAGAAAGTTGGATGACTAATGTGCCGCTTTATATTATTGGCGATTATCTATCGCCATATTCTTTCGCCTAATTAACCCCTTTTTTAGAAATTTTGCCGTACTCCTATTATTTTATTAATCAAACTTTGTACTTTTGCAGTCGAAAGTAAAAAACAAAGGAAAATGAAAAGATTGAAAGATACAAAAAGAATGAAAAGAATGGCAATCGCGTTTCTTTCAGCGCTCTCATTCCTGCTCTTTTTATCCTTTTTTCCACTTTTTTTCCCTTCTTGTGCAAGTATCGGAAATCCAACGGGAGGTCTCTTTGATACCATACCTCCAGTGCTTGTCCGAAGTAATCCTGAGCCTAACTCCATTCGTTTTAAAGGAAACAAGATTGAGTTGCTTTTTGATGAATACCTCACGACTACCATCGACTCAAAAAAAGTAATCATTACTCCGCCTCAAAGCAAAATGCCGATTATCAAGGTTCTTGGTAAAAAAGTCGTGGTTGAATTAAAGGACTCGTTGATTGATAATACAACTTATACCTTCGACTTTACAGACGGAATTGCCGATAATAATGAAAACAATGCTATCGAGGGGTTTACTTTTGCTTTTTCTACCGGCGACGTGATTGATTCGTTAGTTGTTTCCGGAACAGTATTGAATGCGGAAAATTTGGAACCGATGCCCGGCATAGTGGTGGGGCTGCATTCCAATTTAGCCGATTCGGCATTTACCACCCTGCCTTTTCTTCGCACATCGGTTACTAACGACAAGGGACAGTTTTGGATTCGAAATGTAGCGCCCGGAACGTATAAACTTTATGCGCTAAACGATACGAAACGGAGCTATAAGTATGAACATGCCAATGAAGACCTCGCTTTTTGCGATTCGCTGATTACGCCGAGTTTTGTTCCGGCTATCCGCATGGATACGGTTCGTAAAGACAGTTTAACTATTGATACGATTAAGGAAGTTCACTATACCCGATTTATTCCGGATGATGCTATTCTCTATCTTTTTAAAGAAAATAAGGATCAACAATATCTTTCCAAATCCGAAAGGCCTATGGATCGTCAAATAATTCTCAGATTTAATTCAATCGACGGATTGCCTCCTACACTTAATCCGGTGAATGACTCTCTTGCGGAAGATTCTTCAACAGAATGGTTTATAACAGAATATTCAGCAGATAAAAAAAACATTACGTATTGGATTACAGATTCGCTTCTTTACAAACGAGATACAATTTGGGTAGAAGCAAATTACCTGAAGAGCGATTCATTAGACAACTTGATTCCGGTTACGGATACACTGCGGTTTGTCTGGCGAAACAAGGAAGCGCCAAAGAAAAATAACAAGAAAGTAAAAGAAACTGAAGTAAAACCCGATTTTTTGAAAATCGACTTGACGGCAAAAAGCGTTATGGATGTTTTTGATACATTAAAAATTACGTTTTCCGAACCTGTGATTAATCCGGATTTCGACAAAATACAAATACAGCAAAAGGTAGATTCTTTATGGGAAGACAAAAAATTTCCGATTGTGAGCGACACGCTCAATCCACGTGTGTTTTTTGTTGAACATGAATGGCCCTACGACCAAACATACCGGATTACAATAGATTCGGCTTCCTTTTTCAGTATTTACGGTAAGTGTAACGATTCCACAGGCACAGTCTTTAAATTCAATTCGGAAAAAGAATATGGGAATCTTTATGTGAAAATTATCGGTTCGGAAGGTCCCGGATTCGGCGAATTATTGGATAATTCCGATCGGGTTGTCCGTAAATCTATTTTGGAAAATGGAGAAATAGCATTTGAGGACTTAAAATCCGGAAAATATTATTTGCGCTATATTGAAGATACGAATGGAAATGGGATATGGGATATAGGAAATTATGCCGAACACAGACAGCCCGAAAGAGTATATTATTTCCAAGATGCTCTGACTATTACCAAATACAGTAATAATGACCAGGATTGGGATATTATGCAACTCCCGATTGACAAGCAAAAACCGATAGACATAACAAAAAACAAACCGGCTGCTAAACAGAAGAAAAGAACTCAACAGCAGAATCAAGACAGACAGAATGCCGGTCAATCATCTAATCCGCTTGGTCGATCTATTCCCGGAATCGGAAACAGAATACCATCAATGTAATAGAAAATTTAACTTTATGAAGCAATTATTTTTAACATTTTATCTTTTTTTGCCGCTAATCTCAGTCCATGCAACTGATTTTCCTTTTCAGGGAGGAGAAGAATTAACGTTCGACATTCATTATAAATACGGATTAGTCATGCTGAAAGCCGGAACAGCCAATTATACGGTCGTAGAAGACAGCTATAAAAACAAAAGTTCATACTTGACGACTTTGGATTTCAAGACTACTTCTTTTTTCGATAAAATATTTAAAATTCGGGATACATTACGTTCCAGAACTACGGAAGACCTTCAGCCTTTGTATCATAAGCGGTCAATACATGAAGGCAATTACCAATTTACGGAAGAAATATTTTTCAACAAGTCCAGTGCAACATACTCTGAAGCTCATGTAAGAAGAGAATCCCAGCAAGTTGTTAAATTTGATACACTTCTTACCTCAAATTCAATGTGTTATGATATGCTAAGTCTTATGACGTATATCTGTTCATTGGATTTTTCACAGTTGGGAACAGCCAAAGTAGAAACTGCTTCTGCTTTTATCGGAAGAGAAAAAGTAACCGTAACTATTCGAAACGAAGGGCAATCAATTGTGGAGAAAAGTGATATACTTAAATATAAAACCTATAAAATCGCATTGGATTTTTCCGATTCAAATTTTAACGAATCGAAAAATGCAATAGAAATCTGGATGAGCGATGATAAAAACCGGATTCCTATAAAAATTAAAGCAAAATTACGTATTGGTGCGGCAGAAGTATCTCTGACTTCATGGAAAAATTTGAAATATCCTTTATCTTCAGAAATTAAAATTCCTGTCAAGTAACAAGAATAAGCAATTTGTATGGAAATAATCAACAGTGAATACCCTTTTCTATTAAAGGACGGAATAGCGGCTACCATCGGCTTTTTCGACGGCGTACATACAGGACATCGGTTTTTGCTTGAACAATTGAAAAGACAGGCTGATGTGCATCATTTACCGTCTATGGTAATTACGTTTTCTCAATATCCGCAAAGTGTTCTGAAAACCGGATCTCAACCGGAATTACTCAACGCTCTTAATGAAAGGCTCGAACGTTTGTCGTTATCCGGAATCGATTATTGCATGCTGCTGGATTTTACCCCATCGCTTTCCCAATTAAGCGCTAAAGAATTTATCCAAAAAAAGTTAAACAGAGAATGGCTTGTCAAGTTGTTGCTTATAGGCTATGATCATCGCTTTGGAAAAAATCGCGAAGAAGATTTTGAAGATTATGTGAAATATGGCAAAGAATGTGGAATGGAAATCATACAAGCCTTGAAATTACCGGATATTTCGGTAAGTTCTACACTTATCCGCAACTGCTTGTTAAATAAAAATGTGAAAGAAGCTAACCGGATGCTTTCTTATTGTTACCGGTTGGAAGGACAAGTCGTCGAGGGAAATCATCTGGGACGGAAAATCGGGTTTCCGACGGCAAATCTCGAAGTAAGCGATAAAACTAAAATCATTCCCTGCGAAGGGGTTTATGCTTCCCGAATCTATTGGAAGCAAAAAAAATACGACGGCATGGTTTATATTGGGAAACGGCCTACCGTAACGCCTTATGGTGAAAAAAGAATTGAAGTTTGCCTGTTCGATTTTTCCGGCAATTTATATGGGGAAACGCTCCAGTTGGAATTTGTCGAATTTCTCAGGGAAGACAAAAAGTTTAAGTGTGTGGAAGATTTGAAAAAACAGCTTTTTGCTGATCAGGAAGCGGCAATTATTCATATCCGGCACACATAAAAAAATCCGTTTTTCAACGGATTTTCTTACCAATCAACAACTTTGCCTTAAGACACTCAACCTCCCTATAATCCATATTGACAAAGTTCATTCACACACTCTGTAACTAATATTGAAAATTTCTGATACAACTTTCACAAGCTATAGCAAAACAAGAGATAATCTTTAATTTGACCGCCTCAATACTTATTATAAGGAGGAAGCAATGCCTGTTTACTATAATAAATGCAAATATTGTGCCAAACTATGTATTTTAATAAATAATTCAAAAAAAATGATTATCATTTATTGATTATCCCGTAAATAACATCTTGAATTTTAGGACTAATATTCATTGCCATCAATTGTTGGCGAGTTTTGATATATTCGGTTAACTCCTGTATGTCCATTTAAATGCCATTCATCCCCATATTCCCCAAAACTCAGGAACAAATGCAACACTCCTGTTTTTTACATCAAATATATCTTTTGCTTATTCATCAATAAATCTTTTTTAACGGGACAGCGACAATTTAACATCCATCCTTCCGACATTAATTCCGTAGGCGCCTGTTTGTTGAATGACTACTTCCTTGCCATCGAGATTTGGCTGCCGGTCGGGCTGTTGTAAAAAAGTATGACTGTGCCCGCCTAAGATAATATCAATATTGCGGCTTTTTTTCGCCAAAGTGATGTCGCCCACAACTTCTTCTTTGGGATAATAACCCAAATGCGACAAGCATATTACCAGATCGCATTTTTTTTCTTTCTTCAGAAAAGCCGCCGTTTGATTTGCCGATTCAATCGGGTCGAGGTATTTTACTCCTTCGCAGTTTTTCTTCGCCACTAACCCATCAGGGTTAATTGTCAATCCGATTACCCCGATTTTTAATCCTCCGCGTTTCAAAATCAGGTATTTTTTTGTCAATCCTTCTACCGGAGTTCCGGTGAAATCAAGATTTGTAGCGATGAATGGAAAAGTAGCGCGATGAATCATCTGTACTAAGGAAATCAATCCGTTATCAAATTCATGGTTTCCCAGACAGGCGGCGTCTGTTTTCATCTGGTTCGCTACATCTATTTCCGCTTCTCCTCCAAACAAGTTAAAATACGGCGTTCCCTGCACCATGTCGCCGCTATGGAAAATAAACACGTTTTTCGTTTCTTTCCGCACGTCCTGAATATACGTTTCCTGACGAATGACTCCTCCTTTATCCGGATTTCGAGTATCGTTGAGGGGCATCGGGTCGATACGGCTATGCGTATCATTCAAATGCAGAATCACCAGCGATTTTTCCTGTGCGCTGAGTAAAAAGGGAATAACAAGTAGAAACAGGATTAGATTATTCCGTAACTTCGATTCTATCGTCGGGTATTGCATGGATTTTTTTATTTTCAGCCGTTAGTTTTTTTACATATTCTATCATTGCATCGCGCAAAATGACGTTTGAATCAGTATAATGAGTCGCTTGGGCGAGCGCGCCCATTCCATCGTTGCCTTCCGCCAGATAATCGACCGTCACTACGCGGTAGGTTGCATTTTCATCCAAAGGCTTTCCGCCGATTGTTAATGATTCTATCGTTTTATCCTTAAGAACCAGCCGTATGCCTTTAGAAAAACCTTCCATTTTGTTTTTAGCAAAACCTTCAAATAATTGTTTTACGGCTTTTCCGGGCAGGTTGAGTAAAACCAGCCGGTTTTCGAAAGCGTAAATCTCATACAAATCTTCAATTGTAATCGTCCCTTGATTGAGCGTTGAACGAAGTCCGCCGTTGTTTATTACGGCAAAATCCACTGTTCCCCACAAGCCGGTCGCATATTCCTGCATGACGTCGGCCGTAAAATTCGCCAAAACACTTTGCGTTCCCGTTTTCGTTAAAGCTTGATCCGCTTCGCCGATGGCCTGGCTTATTTTCGAATCAAATTGGGATTTATATTTCCGAACAAGGGACGACATTTCAGGGTCGGCATGATTATCGAGCCGGCTATTCATTTCTACTAAATAGCCATTGACGCTTTCAATTTTATATTGTTTTCTCGCACAGCCATTTAGCAAAAACAATAAAACCAAAAGCGATGTGATTGAACTAACCTTCTTCATTATACAGATTTTCCGCTTCTTTTACTTTTTTAAATAAGTCGGAGGCGAAAACGAAGTCGTTCAATTTTTTATTGGTTGACGTCATAATATCGTCTTTCGTTCCTTCCCACGCTTTTTCTCCTTCATAGATGAATATGATTTTTTCTCCGATATTCATCACGGAATTCATATCGTGCGTATTGATTACCGTAGTAATATTATATTCTTTCGTAATATCGTGAATTAAGTCGTCGATTAACAATGCCGTTTTCGGATCTAAGCCCGAATTGGGTTCGTCACAGAAAAGATAATCCGGATTCAGAGCGATTGCCCGTGCAATAGCGACTCGTTTCATCATTCCTCCGCTAAGCTCTCCGGTATTCAAATTGTCGGCATCTGCCAGGTTAACTCTTTCCAGACAGAATTTCGCCCGTTTTTCACGGTCTATCTTACTATCATGTGTAAACATTGTCAGTGGAAACATCACATTTTCCAAAACCGTCATCGAATCGAACAGGGCGGAACTTTGAAACAACATGCCCATCTCTCTTCTGAGACTTTTCAGTTCATTTTTGTTCATAGTCGTCAGATTCCGTTTGTCATACAAAATTTTTCCGGATTCAGGACGTATCAATCCAATCAGCGTTTTCATCAAAACCGTTTTCCCCGAACCGCTTCGCCCGATAATTAAATTAGTCTTCCCTTTATCAAAGACTGCCGAAATATTTTTTAATACTTCTTTATTATCAAACAATTTATATATGTTTTTTACTTCAATCATTTGGCAAGCATTAATTGGGTTATAAGAAGGTCGAAAGTTAAAATTACAACGCTGCTCATCACTACGGAATCCGTACTGGCTTTTCCTACCTGCAAAGCGCCTCCTTTAACATAATAGCCGTAATAAGAAGCAACGGACGATATGATAAATGCAAAAATCATGGTTTTGACAATGGAGTAGCCAATATAAAAAGGCTCAAACCAATAGCGCAAACCGTATTCATATTTGGCGATTGTCACAATATTAGTGAAATAAGCGATGATGTATCCTCCAAGTATTCCGGAAAACATGCTGAAAATGACCAATACGGGAATAAAGGCGACAAATGCGACTAATTTCGGAAGAATCAAATAATTTGCCGAGTTCACTCCCATAATTTCCAAGGCGTCTATTTGCTCGGTAACACGCATAGTCCCTAATTCGGACGCAATATTTGAACCTACTTTCCCCGCTAAAATCAAACACATGATGGTCGATGAAAATTCCAGTAAAATAGTTTCCCTCGTGATATAACCGATGGTAAAATCGGGAATGAGCGGCGATTTAATATTCAGTGAAACCTGAATAGTTATAACTGCGCCGATGAAAGTGGAAATAAAAATAACAATCCAAAGCGAATCGACGCCTAATTTGGATATTTCTTTGGTTGTTTGTCTGAAAAATACGCTCCAGCGCTCCGGAACGGTTAATGTTCGCAGCATCAGAATTACGTATTGACCGAATTTTTGCATGACTTTTGTATGTTACGACAGTTATTCATCTGAATTTATCGCTGCAAATGTAATGATTTTTTACTACTTTTGCGGTAAAAATAAGTGAAGTCTTATGGAACAAATGATTCTTCGCACAGAAGACCTTGTAAAAAGGTATCGAAACCGTACCGTTGTCAATCACGTTTCGATTCAGGTGAAACAAGGAGAGATAGTTGGTTTATTGGGTCCTAACGGCGCCGGAAAAACGACTACTTTTTATATGACGGTAGGGTTGGTTACGCCCAATCAGGGAAAAATTTTCCTGAATGATATGGACATTACCCAATATCCGGTTTATAAACGGGCGCAAAACGGGATTGGCTATCTGGCGCAGGAGGCTTCCGTTTTTCGCAAGCTGTCGGTAGAAGATAATATTCGCGCCGTTTTGGAAATGACAAAGCAATCGGAAGCATATCAAAAAGAAAAGCAGGAAAGTTTGATTGCTGAGTTTGGACTGCAAAAAGTACGGAAAAACCTGGGCGACCAGCTATCGGGAGGGGAGCGCCGGCGGGTTGAAATCGCCCGCTGTCTGGCTATCGACCCTAAATTCATTATGCTCGACGAACCTTTTGCCGGCATCGATCCGATTGCAGTTCAGGACATTCAACAAATTGTAGGCAAATTGAAACTCAAGAATATCGGCATTTTGATTACCGACCATAATGTCCATGAAACTTTGAGTATTACCGACCGCGCTTACCTTTTGTTTGAAGGAAAAGTGCTGTATCAGGGAACGGCTGAGGAATTAGCTGAAAATCCGATTGTTAGGGAAAAATATTTGGGGCGCGATTTTGAGTTGAGGCGGAAGGTGATATGAAAAGATTATATTTGCAATAATTTATGAAAAGTTGTATATTTGCAGTTTAATTGCGTTTTATCAAGATAAAATGAAATACAACTTATGTATATCAGGATTTTAAAATTGGAGGAAACAGCGGAAGACTCTGTGTTTCTTTGGGGTGCAAGGCAAACGGGGAAAAGTACATTACTTAAAACATTATTTCCAGACGCTCGCCGATACGATTTACTAAAAAGTGAAGAATTTGAGCGACTTTTTCGTAATCCCGAATTATTGCGCGAAGAATTAAAAGATGCCGATCCTAACAATTTAGTTATTATCGACGAAGTACAAAAAATTCCACGACTTTTAGACGAAGTACATTGGTTGATAAGTAACCGAAATATCCGTTTTGTACTTTGCGGATCGAGTGCGCGGAAATTGGTTAGATGTGGCGCTAATCTTTTAGGAGGAAGAGCATTACGTACAGTTATGTATCCACTTGTGAGCGCCGAAATTTCCGATTTTGACTTACACAAAGCTATTCACAACGGGATGTTGCCGCGACATTATATGGTACAAAATCCACAACGTCGTTTGCAGGCTTATATTGGCGATTATTTAAATGAGGAAATTCGCGCCGAAGCCTTATCACGCAACCTGCTCTCTTTCACTCGTTTTATGGAGATTTCCGCCCAATGTAGCGGAGAAATGATTGTGTATAAGAATATTGCACAAGATTGTGGCGTAAGCGCCAATACCGTAAAAGAATATTTCCAGATTTTGGAGCAAACCATGATTGGTTATTTGATTCAAGGATTTACAGCGACTGCTAAACGCAGGGCAATTTCTGCTCCAAAATTTTATTATTTTGACGTAGGAATTGTAAATTACTTGCTTAAACGAAGCAACATGGCACAGGGTACGGAGGCTTTCGGACACGCCTTTGAACATCTGATTATGCAGGAAATTATTGCTTATCTGGGATATAACTATTTGGACGAAAAGCTGGCTTATTGGCGAACTTCAGGTGGTTACGAAGTCGATTGTATTATTGGCAACGGACGTATTGCCATTGAGTTTAAGTCGTGCGATGAGGTAAAATCACGCCACACCAAAGGGTTGAAAGCTTTTCAGGAAGAATATTCGCAAGCGAGGCTAATTGTCGTTTCAATGGATAAATACAAACGCGTGATGAACGATGTTGAGATTTTTCCTGCTCTGGAATTTTTGTCGGAACTTTGGAAAGGAAAGATTATTTGATTGAGAAAGAAACCTCTTTTCAAATTCGCCCATTTATTCGTATCTTTGCGCATAGATTTCTATTACAATAAAAATGTATAAAATAAGTAAACAGTTTTCATTTTCCGCTTCGCATATACTGGATCTCTTGCCGGAAGATCATCCTTGCGCACGGATGCACGGACATAATTATGTGGTTACCATTCATCTGAAATCGGAAACATCGGATAAATATGGTTTTGTGAAAGATTATAATGCTTTGAAGTTTGTTAAACAGTTTATTGATGAAACGCTGGATCACAGGCATTTAAATGATCGGATACCTGATATTCCTACTTCCGAAAATATCGCCCGTTTCTTATACGAACATTTTAAGCCGGAAATTTCGGAACTCTATGCGGTCGAAGTAAGTGAAACTCCTCAAACATCCTGTATTTATGAACCTTAAAGTAAAAGAAATATTCTACTCCTTGCAGGGAGAAGGCGGCAGGCAGGGCATAGCGTCCATCTTTATCCGCTTAAGCGGCTGCAATCTGAAATGCGATTTTTGCGATACGGATTTTTCAGACGGGGAAGTTATGACGTGGGGGAAAATTTTGTTGATAATCAAAGAATTTCCTTGCCAATGGATTGTCTGGACGGGAGGCGAGCCTTCTTTACAGTTGACAGACAAATGTTTACAGTTTTTCAAAAAAGCCGGATATTTTCAAGCCATTGAAAGCAACGGTCATAACCGGTTGTCGGAACTGCTGGATTATACGGTCGTAAGCCCGAAAGGTCAAACGGATTACGCCAGTGAAATCAATCCGCAAGTTGATGAAATCCGTTTACCGGTACGGGTAGCTGATCCTATTCCGCCGATTGAATCTTTACCGGAAGCCGGATATTATTTTCTCAGCCCTATTTTTACGGAAAACCAAGAGGAAACAAAGGCGAACATTGATTATTGCGTTGAACAGGTTAAAAAACATCCGGATTGGCGATTGAGTTTGCAGGTACATAGATGGATAGGGATAGAGTGAAGGAGTGATTGGAAATTTATGGAACAATTTGAAGTAACTGTTTTAGGTTGCGGCTCGGCGCTTCCGACTACGCGGCATTTTTTAAGTTCGCAAGTAATTAATTTGCGGGATAAATTGTTTATGATCGATTGCGGAGAGGGAACACAGCTTCAATTTCGTACCATGAAATTGAAATTCCAACGGCTCAACCATATTTTCATTTCACATTTGCATGGCGATCATTGTTTTGGTTTGCCCGGATTGATTTCTACGTTAGGGATGTTGGGACGAACAGCCGATTTGCATATCTATGCTCAACCCGATGCCGGGAAAATCTTCCAACCGGTATTGGATTATTTTTGTAAGGATTTGTCATACAAAGTGTTTTTTCATGCGTTTAATCCGAAGAAAAACGAATTGATTTTTGAAGACCGCACGTTGAAAGTTTTTACCATCCCGTTGAATCATCGGACACCTTGCGCCGGATTTCTATTTGAGGAAAAGCCCAAAAGCCCGCACATTATCCGTGAAATGATCGACTTTTATCAAATCCCTGTCAGCCGGATTGCAGCCATCAAGGACGGCGATGATTTTGTGACGCCAGACGGAACCATCGTACCCAACCGGATTCTCACCCGCCCTGCCGAACCGCCGCGACGATACGCCTATTGTTTGGATACGGCTTACTACGAAAAAATTATTCCGATTATCGAAGGTGTTGATTTACTTTATCATGAGGCTACGTTCAGCCACAAAAATATTGTACGAGCCAAAGAAACCTACCATTCTTCAGCCCGTCAAGCGGCGATGATTGCCGAGGCTGCGCATGTGAAGAAGTTGGTTATCGCCCATTTTTCCGCTCGCATTATGGATGAAACAATTCTCCTGGATGAAGCAAGAGAAGTTTTTACTAATACGATTCTTGCTAATGAAGGGATGGTATTGAGGGTATAAACCCGCAACAATCAGCTCAATTCCATACGCTCAAATCCCATTGATCGTACCACTTCAGTAAAGGCAGTCCGTTTTCAAATTGAATGGGCAACCAGATATAACGTCCATCGATTGGATAACGCGGTATCCAACGGTCTGCCATAAATATGAATGCATCTTTTTTCCCTTGTACCGGAAAAATGAATGTTGATTGAGAATGGAAAGTTAAATTGGCATTATCTCCTATACAGGGATTGGGATGTTCTGTCCATGTACCATAAATAGTATCGGCAGAAAAAAGCCGTGCCGCATTAGGCGCCCAACCTGTACAGCCCGAAGTTATCATAAAATACTTGCCTCCTTTTTTAAAGATGGTAGGAGCTTCGTTATGCCCTCCCGGCGCTATACGAATGTATTTTCCCGTATAGCCAAGAAAATCGTCGGTAAGTTCGGCAAGCTGGATTGTCAGATTTTCTTCCGAAGCATAGATTTGATACGCTTTCCCGTCATCATCGACAAAGAGGGTCATGTCGCGCGACATTTGTCCGTTATCGAAATCACGACGTACGAATAACCCATCTTCCACCGCTTTACGCCATTCGGGCGTCCACCATTTTTCAAAATCAGTTGCTTTTACCGTTGCAGTTTTTTGTTTTTCCGTCATATTTTCAGGAAACTTACCGGGGTTCGGACGGCATGATTTTAGATACTTATATGGTCCCGTAATGCTGTCGCTAACAGCAATACCCACCCTTGCAGCTCCATAGCCCTGACCTTTCAATTCAAGATGGAAATACATTACAAATTGACGGGTCTTCGGATTGTAAATAACCTTCGGACGCTCCATGATGGAACCTGCTGCGATGTCGCTCGTTTCATCCTTTTCTACCGGAAGAACGACGCCTTCATTTTTCCAATTATACAAATCGTCCGATGAATAGCATGTTATGCCAACCCATGCGCTGCTGGAATGTTCTCCTTTATGTTCGCCAAACCAATAATATTTGCCTTTGTAAAACAGGACGCCGCCGCCGTGAGCGTTGATGTGAACCCCGTTGTTGTCTAACCATAATTCACCCGGCTGGAAAACGGAAAGATTGATGTTCGATAAAGCCTTAAAGCTAAAAATGGCGTTAAAAATCAGGATAGTGAGAAATATTATGCTTTTTTTCACGATTAAAATTATTTAACAATCAATTTACAAACCTCCGTTTTTTGTTTCGCAATGAGCTTCACGAAATAAACTCCCTTGCTTTGCGGCGCGTAAACATATTTATTATCATCAAAATGAAGAACAGTTCTTCCTGCCATATCCACGATTTTGACGCTAACTATTCCAGTCATATTTTCATCTTCAACAAAAATCTGTTGACCTGCATTTGCAGGATTCGGATAAACTGTGAAAATTTCTGCATTTACGCTGTTAATCGACGAGAGATCATCGCCGGGAGTTCCATCCGCTTTATCGGTAATCGCTTTAATCGGCACAGCCTCGCTTTCTCCGCTGTTGTTTACGCTACTGACTTTATACCAGTAAATGGTGTTCGGCGTCAATCCGAAATTATCAGCATAACTTGTCTGCGTGTATGAATTTCTGAGAACAACATAAGCAGTACTGTCGGGATATGAAGCGCGGTAAATGCGGTAACTTCTTGCGGAAGCTACTGCGTTCCAGCTCAAATTGATCCACGTTGATGAAACCGGGGTAGCCGTAACTTCCGGCGATGTTGCTTCCGGATCGCTTAATTTCGGCACTTCGTCTGCAGTCAGGAATAACCACCGTTGCGCCGTTGCAGCGTCTGCCTGATTGAAAGTTGCAGCGCTTGTTGTTCCTAAAGTCCCCGACGAAGCTAAACAAGGCGGATTCAGTGCAGCCTGCGGTCTGACAATCCAATATCCTTTCACTGTGGAAGCGTTACTACCGATACCAATTACAAAGCCGGAGCGCGATCCCATCAGTTGGAATGAATTATAAGCTAAAGGATTCGTGACAGCTGTCATTTTAATGCCGTTAGTTCCTGTGGCATTGTAGGTAAAATAGTCTCCTGTTACGGCATTTATGATTTGATAATAGCAGGTTGACGGAATGAAGCGGAGATACCATGCAGCGCTGTCGTTAGCCACCACATCGTTCGGGCTGATAACGGTATTAACAAGATTCCCCGATGCGTTTTCCATTAAGAACGAGGTGTTTTGTCCAGTAAAATCCGACTCATTTTTGATATAGTATTTCACGTTATCGTTATGCAAAAATGTATAAGCCGGCGTGGCAAATCCGTTTGTAGGAGGCAATCCGTCTTCGCCCAGCGCTTGGACTATTAAGCAGTTGCCAATATAAAGCAATTCACTGCCGGTATCTTCCCATGAACCGTTCATGCCATAAGTCAAAGCCGAGGCATCGGCTGAACCCTGACTGTTGCTTGCAGGCCAAAAATGCTGGTTATCGCCCGTTATGTATTCGCCCTGTTTGTTTTCCCAGAAGCGAATCACATTGGTTGCCCGTTCGCCCAGCCAAAGTCCGGTTGTTCCACCTGCTCTCAGCGGAGAATTAGGACCGTACCAGGTTCCGGTTGTTCCGACACCAACCCCGTGCGCCATCTCGTGCAAGACGGTACCTGTTTGTTGATTGGCTGAGTTTGGACCTATTCTCATGTAGCCGCCATAGCTACAGTCGGCGGTTGGAGTGTCGGCGCCGAAATTGCACGACACATGATAGCCTTGAATGCTGGTGAAGTCGCAATAATAATTTGTCGCCGATTGCAGCGCAGCATTGATGCGTGTGTTGGAATCCGCATCACCGCCATTGTTATAAGTGAAGGTTGTGTTGCCCTTGGGAATGGTAATAATTTTGATAACATCGCCATAGATCGTTTGTCCGTCTTTGGTAATGATGTAGGCGCGCGCATAATAAACCGTAGCGGGCGTCAAATTTTCCATCCGGTAGATATAACCGTTTCGAGAATAAGTCAGCGTAGTACGGTTATCAAGGATGGTTGGTTCAGGCTGTACGCTCCAGCAAAAACCGTGTTCCTGCAAATCAGTGATGGCAACGCCTGTTATTGTACTTCGCCCGTAAGCCTTTGTAGATCCGCGTGCATACATCGGATTCGTAACAACTTGGGGTTGGGCGAAAGATTGGGAAATAGCTATAAGTAACAGGACGAAAAGGATAATTATTTTTTTCATTTAACAATCAATTTACAAACTTCTGTTTTTTGCAGGGAAACGACTTTCACAAAGAAAACTCCTTTGTCATACGGCGCATAAACATATTTATTATCATCAAATTGAAGGACAGTTTTTCCGGTCATATCCATAATTTTGATGTTGAGTTTTCCTGTAAGATTTTCATTCTCAACAAAAATCTGCTGACCTGCTTTTACCGGATTCGGATAAAGCTTAAAATTTTCCGTAGCAATCCCGTCAATCGACGTGGGATTGTCGCCGGGAGTTCCATCGGTTTTATTGGTAATCGCTTTAACGGGTGTAGCCGTACTTTCGCCTCCGTTGTTTAAGCTTGTAACTTTATACCAGTAGAGGGTATTCGGCGTCAAACCGAAGTTATCGCCATAACTTGTCTGCGTATATGAATTTCTGAGAACGGTATAAGTAGAGTCGGGATATTCTGCCCTGTAAATCCTGTAGGATTGAGCGTTGGCAACGGCACTCCATTGCAAATTTATCCATGAAGAAGAAACAGGCGTAGCCGTAACTACCGGCGAAGCTGCTACCGGATTAAGCGTAATCTGAACGACGGCAGAATTGACGGTGCTTCCATCGTAACCAATCGCTTTCACACGGTAATAGGTGGATTGAGTTAAAATATCGGTAGCTGTAATCGTCGGCACTGCGGCATCGGTAGGAGCGCCGGCATCGGTACGAATGGCGGGAATGGTATCGCTAATATCGCCCCAGTTTTGCGTTGTATTGTCAAATCTTTGAAGTATATAGCCAATAGCTGTTTCACGGTTATAATCTTTCCACGAAAAAGTGTATTGTGTAGGATCCACAGTTGACTGTGTATATGAAAAAGTAGGAAGAACCAGCTTCCATTGGTGGTCGTATGCTCCCGTAAAAGCAAGTCGCGACGGGTTGGCGGCATACCATTCTCCCGCCGACGTAAGTGCGCCGTTTAGTACCATGGCGCGGGCATCCTGCACCCAGTTATAAATAAAATAGCGTTCGATATGTACCGTAGTGTCTTCCATAACGCCTATAATGCCTTTTATATCATTCAGTTGTTTTGTGGCATTAGCGCTGGAATACGAACGGTCGGCAGTCGGCCATGTTTCATTTGTCCAGTTAGCTCCGTTATTCCATTCGGTGACCCATACCGGACGTTTCGTTTGGTTCCAGACAGCCAGTAACTGACTGCGCCATGATGACGTCGAAGTCGCCCAATAAGCATGAACAGCCACAAAATCGACGCGGTAGTTTCGTTTGTCACATTCGGAAATGAAACTATATAACCATGAGAAATCGGTAGGCGCCGGCGAACCAAGCCTCAAGCCCGTTGTCAGCATGGCAGGCCAGTTATTTATGGCCACACTAACCGGCACAGGTAGTGAGTCGTTGTCATCCTTATGCTGTTCGCCGTGATCGGGTTCATTATAGAAAAGGGCGTGGTTGATATTTTTGGCACTTTGAATATTGCTGATTCCTGGCCAGTTAATCTTTACTTTGGCAGGTACATAGCTCCTGTCGGTAGAAGATACATCTCCATTTGCATCCCAGTTGTAGAAAGTGGTTGAATTGGTCAAATCAACTTCAGTAGGAGAAAATCCGCTGCCGCACCATCCTTTTTGGCTATTCCATTCCCAGCGCATGACGCGGATAAACGATACGGTTTTTTCCAACCCTTTGGGCATTACGCTCATTTCCACATCGGCGGTATCGGCAATAAATACTTTGCTGAAACCGGTGCCATCGATTTGATTAGCTAAGGTAGCCATGTATCCTTTTTTAAGTTTGAACGATCGAATGGCATTGTTGAACGCTCCCAGATTCGTATTGATTGTATAAATAGGATAAGACGTTGAATTTCCTCCGAAATTGGGTTCGGTAAATACCTGTAAATCATTATTATCAGAGAGATTTCCACTGGGGATAATGACCGATCCCTGTCCGTAAATGGCAATACGCGCATTTTGGCTGCCGGTGGCGTTATCCGTTCCGAGTTTCAGCACAATACTGCTGCCGTTAACAGTTATTTTTTGGGTATTAATGTATCGTGAAATAGCTACCGACGGTTTGACGGCATCAAGATATAACCACGAATCGGCAGACTGCAAATCAACGGTAGAATTTACCAGCGGCGTACTGCTTGTGAGGTGCAACAGGGTTTTACCGGAAACCGCTGCAACGGTGTCGGTAAACTGAGGATAAGTGACAACGCCTGCATTTGCTAAATTAATTGCATTTGCCGTTCCTGTTGAAAAGATGGTGCAGCAAAGTAATAATAATTGGAGTAATCGTTTCTGTTTCATTATGTTTTAATAATTTTTCTACTTTAACAGGCTAAAATAAACACGGAGCATTTATTAAAACTCCGTGTTTATCCTGCTAATATTGTACCATAAGTTAATCTGTTAAAGAAGAACTAAATAAATTCAATTTATTTTTTGATGAATTTAGCTCTTTCGCCATTAGCGGTACCAATAATATAAACGCCTGCTTTCAAGGATCCAACATTTAACGGATTCGATAAAATTGTTTCCATTACCTTATTTCCTGCCATGTCGAAGACGGACACTTTCGTTCCCTCCGGTTTGTTTACATTTAACACACCTGAAGTAACAGTCGGATATACAAATAACTTGCTTGCGAGTGACGGCGTTTCAATAGCATCATTGTCATTTTTAACGAGCATCAGATTGGCAACGCCTATCCATGGCTGGTTGCTATTGGAATAATTATCTCCTTTGAAAGTCATATAATACAATCCTGCCGCTTCGCTGGTAAATGTATATGTAGGCGCAACATTCACTGAGTTCGCTGTAGTATAACCGGCATTTTCAGCGCTTAAACAACCTGTTCCATCAGGGGTAGCGCTAATACCTATAATGAGATCTCCGTTAGTATCTCCGTTATTGCCAAAGAAAACGTCAAAATTAAATTTATATGCGGTTTCAGCATCCAACACTACCGGATAAGCATATACCGATGTGTTATAGCTATTGCCATCCCAACGCAACATCAAATATCTTCCGGCAAGAGGCGTTCCATCGGATTCATAAGTGATACCCGACACATCATCTCTGAACCGGCAACCACCATTAGGATCATTAGCAACTGCCCACGGTATTGCACTTCCTGTCGTATTCGACCAGCCCACATCATTCGGTTTTGTTCCGGCAGCTTCAGCTCCCAAACCACTCCAGTATTGGACAAGGTTGTCGCCGGTTAACGGGAATGAATTTACTGCCGTTGATTGTGAAACAGCTCCTTCCGAAGCAATTGCAATACTGCCGCCCGTAATGGCAGAGGTTCCTGTGAAAGTTGCAGTAACGGCAGCTCCGCCTTCGGCTTGAGCTTCGTCAACAGAGATGCTGGTTTTGCTCAATGTGATACCTGTGGGAGCAGTCAATGTTACCGGGCCTGTCAAATTTTTGCCTGTTACTGTGAAAGATTGTTCCTTACTGAAGGGGAAGAAATTAAGCGTAGCTTTATCAACTTCCAGAGCAGGACTGGCAGGAGCTTCAGTACCATAATAATACAAGCGGAAATTATCGGCAAACGACCAATCGAATGAACGATTGACAGATTTGATGCCAATAGTTAATACGTTATTCGTTACCTCAACTTGCAGACTGTATTCTTTTGTGGAGCTTACTACTGCTTCTACTGCATTGGCAAAAACTGAAAAACCTGTGCCTCCCGTACCGGCGCCGGCAGTGAGCTTGTAAAATCCGTTAGGTAAATATACCTCTTGAGAAAGAGAGTAATCCGGTCTGGGAGATGCGTTGCTCCAATATTGGAAATATACATTACCTGATTGAATAGGAGTAACCGTTGCATCAACATTGTTTCTTGTACAAAATTCAGAGTTGTCAGCGCCTGTTTTTGTCCAGCCCGGTATTGTTTGTTGCCTGTCTGCTTGAAGCGCTTCAAAATCAGGATTAGCGAGGAACGATGTAAGGTCGGCAGGATCTGCTACTGATGGCGGTGTTGCCAATCCTGCAAGATAACAATTAACAGGGACTACGCCCAAGGCGGCAACAGCCGCTTTAATATCTGTTGCTGTTTGCTCAACAGGATTGTCATATACAGCTTGAGCCGCGTCTATGGCAGCCTGCAATAAATCGGCGCACGGATCGGTATCAAGATTGGCGGTAGCCTCCGCTATTTTGTCTTTCAGCGGTTGGTATCTGGCAACAATATCATTGAAATTGTTAATTGCCGCATCCAATCCATTAATAGCATCTGTAATAGCTTCATACGTTTGTTCTACTGCATTTCCTGCCGCAATAGCGTCGTCCAGTTCTGTTTTATTAAACCAGCCCATATCGGCATTGGCGAGGCAGTCTTCAGCCGCCGCTATCTTTTTAGCCAACAGATCATTCAGCGCTCCAATAGCATCCCCTTCATATATAAGCCTGAAGTTATCGAACAGAGTCCATGACTGGTCAACATTGACATCTTTTTTTATTCCGATAGTTAACAATCCATCTTCTCCAACCACAATGTCGTTTAATTCAACTTCGTAATAACCATTCAGGAAGGCATTCTGAGCTTGCGACATAGCATCTATATAACCATTCAACGCCGTGCCGCCCATAAAGCTTTCATAAGGATGTTCATACAACGATTTTACAGGTTGAGTAAATTCCAAACTGCTGCTTGCAGCATAAATTTTCGTCTGGATCACTTCGGTGCCGTCTTGGTAAGCGACGCCCTTATCGTTTCCTGACGCACGTTCAAATGCCTGAGCTTTCAATGTATATTTTCCTTTGGGAAGACCGTATAAAGCTTGATTGAAATTGAAACTGGTGTTGTAATATTCAAATGAACCTGCCGTTACAACTCCATTCGATACAATTTCAAATTGCCCCGGTACGTTACGCCTGTTTTCATTTGCAGGATTAATAGATACCCATTTAGCGATGGAAATAGGAGTAACGCCATCGTTGATTCCTGCGTCGTCAACATAAGATGTGAAATCGACAGGAGCGCTGACAGCGCCGGCAATATCTGCCCGTACAGCGTCGATAACAGCATTAACAGCATCAACGGTTGTTGCCGCATTGTAAGCCTCGATATAATCATACACACTCACACCTAAATCTCCGGCTATTTTCAACAGCTTCGACAAGTTGTAGCGAGCGTTAAAAAGATCCACATCATAGAAATACCATTGCGTGTAGTCGCTTTCTGCAGCCGCCATATTCAGCCCGTAAGCAGGTATTCCTTTCGCAACGCCCCATTTACCACTGGGGTCATTATTATCATTAATATGAGAATCTGCATTAGCAGCTAAGTATTTACCATTAGCATTCACATCTGTACTCAATAAGGTGAAATACGAATCGCCTTCGGCTTGGGTAATATTGAAAATACCTACTTCTTCATTCATATCTTTCTGATCGGTATAAAGATCGGATGTTCTCAAATAACTTTTGGTACCCATATCCCAATCATTGCTGACGTTTGTAAACTGTAGATAATAAGTTCCGGAGCCTTCCGATACTTCAGTAAAAGTAACAGGCGCTCCTCTTTGGCTTACAACACCCTCAGTAGCCCAGTCTCCGCCAAATGCCAGAAATTTATCGGCGCCGGCATTATACAAATAATAACTTTTGCCCGGAACGAGTGTGGTTTCCGGCGTTGATGCGGGGTTATCTGTCGGAATTTCGCCGTAATAATACAGGCGGAAAACATCGCCTCCAACCCAAGCGCCGGCCGCGCCATTGCCGCCGATGCCGATTTTCAAGGTATGGGCGTCAACAATAATATTATTCACATCAAGATATTGCCAACCATTACCCAATGTATTTCCGATATTGCCTGTCGCCGGAATGGGAGAACTGTATTCTTCATATCCGACAGCATACAATTTGAAAGTTTCTACGCTTGAACGAACTGCCGCCACTAATTTATAAATACCATTCGGCAAACCTGCTATTTGCTGGTTGGAATCATAAATATAAGCGTTGGCATTCCACTTGTCGAGATAGAAAGCGTCGGGCGATCCGGTAAACTGTTCACCTGAGTTTGTAGTTGGATCAGACCAACCTGTACCACCGGTAACATCGGCATTGACGATAAAAGATGTCATATCAAAACAATCTCCTCCCGATAATTTGAATTCCGGAGCATAAGCGGCTCCTTCTAAATAGGTTGCAGCAGTAGCGCCTTCAATTCCGGCAGGAGAATCTCCTTCAACCAAAGTCATCCTGTCGAGATGAATAATAGTCCATGTATTGTTATTTGCATCGCCATTATTTCCTACCGTAAAATAAGCATCTCCTGCAACTGTGGAAGGGGTAGTAAATGTAAATTCAAAATATTGTAAGGTGAAATTAGTATTTGCTGTTGAAAATACATTTAGACTGTATTCATATCCTCCCGGAGTAGAGCCTACTCCCACACGCCAATTGCAACTTCTGTTTTGATTATGGGTAAGTATCTGGAATTTAATCTTATAAGGTGTATTTGCTTTCAACTCACTCCCTAATAATTGATAAAAATAAGTAGTCGTATTATTTTTAGAATCATTATCATTACGCCACATGAACGTAGCCAAGCCTTCACGTCCGGGAGCATAAGTTGGATTATCTACATTGACGCGTACATCTGCTGATGAATAACCGGTTGTAGGAGTCCAATCTTCGGTAGCATACCTCTTGTCTGCATCGGTATTAAGATTAGGCCCTGTAATTGATTCAAATCCCGGATTACTTAAAAGATTAGCAGGGTCATATATTCCTGTTTTCGCCCCGGCATCATCCGTTCCTCCGAAAATATCGGGAAATGTAGCCTTAGAAACAGGAGTAAGAGTAGTTTTAAACACATTACCTTCGTAAACATACACAACATTTTTCTTTTGTGCAAAACGAATTTTACCGGTAGTTTCAGGGGTGTAGGTATATACGCCTCCGGCAACACTTATTTCCGTACCTGCTGTTCCATTCACTTCCAGGGTATAGTCTCCTCCCGATGGAGCAAACGTTCCTAATGCAACAGAAGCGCCTCCAAAATCAGCCTTTTGAGGCAGATATGGAATCACGTTTTGCGCCTTCACGAAACAAGCGAAAACGCTTGCCAGCAAAAAGACGCCCAATAGTAAAGTCTTTTTTGTCATAAAAATTAATTTAAAAAATTAACACTCAGTATATATATTTCTACATTTACATAGCTCTCCTATATTCCATTTACAAAATTATATTTATATTAGCGTTTTATATGTGATAATTTGGGACAAATATTAGGATATTTTAAGACATTGAGGATTACTTGAATCAATTTAGATCGCAGGAAAGGGATATTTTCTTCTGCCATGTCCTAAATTATACTGCTATTTGTCCGGAATTACCTTATACAAAATATTCATTAACGCTTACTTTTGCAAAAAATATATTTTATGAAACTGTTAAAAAAATTGTTGATTATCGCCGCTATTGCTACAAGCATACATATACCGGCTCAAAATGCGGCAGACATCCGCTTTGTAAGAGTTGGGGAAAGCAATCCCGATACCGATGTTGTCCTGCTTTCAAGCCAGGAACAGCTTTCGGGGCAGGCGTTTCAACAGGATATGTTGCTGACTTATAACGGCTATCAATACACCGTTTATTACAACGATACGCGGAATGTGTGCATTGCCCGCCGGAAATTACCGCTGGGTGCGTGGCACGAAGTTGTTTTGCCTTATCAAAACAGCGTTGACGATTCGCATTGCGTCATTTCGCTCGGTATTTGTAAAAACGACGGAACTATTCATCTTTCCTACGATCATCACAATTCCCCGCTGCATTATTGCCGCTCTGTTACCGGTTTGGCAAACAATCCGGAAACAATGAAATGGAATGCCGCTCAATTCGGTGAAACCACCGACATACTGGTTGCAGGCGTTCATGTGCCGGATGTTACCTATCCGCGCTTTATTTCAAAACCCGATGGCAATCTGCTGTTTGAGTGCCGCTATCATCTCAGCGGCGATGGCGACAGTTATTTGCGGGAATACAACGGCGCAACTCATCAATGGTCGCTCGTTGGGCGTTATGTACAGGGCATGGATGCCAATCCCGACGCCTGCGCTTATATCAACCGGATGGATTACGACAATCGCGGGAGGCTGCACGTTTCATGGTGCTGGCGCGACGATTTCGACGGTCAAAGCAATCACGATATTTATTATGGATACAGCGAAGACGACGGACGCACATGGAAAAACAGCGCTGGGCAGCAGATGGCTGTTACAGAGCCGGTTAATCCTACGGATAGCCGCGTTTCGGGCGCCTGTATGCGAGAAGGTATTGCTTCGCTGGAAATTGCCGCCATTGGCTACAATCGCGGTTACATGAATCAGGAATCGCAATCGTCTGATACGCAAGGGCGTGTGCATATTCTTAATTCCTATATCCCCGACGGTGGAGGAACGGATACCGACTGGGACAGTTCGCGGACTAAATCGCGTTTGCACCAGCGTTTTCGTAAAGCGGACGGAACATGGGTGGTGAATCAGGTGAAAAATAAGGGCGCGCTTGTCAATTCCTATTGCCGCGCACAAATCATTGTTGACGCTTTCGACAATGCTTTTGTTATTGCTAACGGGGCGGAACTGTATGCCGCTACTTCGGCTGCCGGCTATTCCGATTGGGATTTGATTTCGGATGTGGATAAAAACCGGTTCTGTTCCGAACCACAAATCGATCATCCGCGCCTGTTGCAGGACGGCGTTTTGTCGTTTGTTTATCTGGGTCGAGACAAGAAGGTAACGGTTATCGATTACCTGATGGACAATCCGCATCAACCCGACGGGACGGGGCTTGCCTTTAATACCGACGGCGACGATAAGGTGTGGAGCGGTTCGCTGGAAACGCTCTACGGCGAGCAATATACGTTGAGCCTGAATACCGATGCTCCGGCAAGTATTATTGTTGATGGAAAATTGCTAATAAACAAAACGACAACGCAGCAGGAGGAACTTTCGGCAGCTATACCGCTCATTGCGTCGCACAGGCATACGATTGAGCTACGGACAAAATCGGCGGCAAGTTTCGCCGGTCTTGTTTCGTGGCAAAGTCCGCATACGCCGAAGGCGGCTATTCCCGAAACATCGCTCTACCCTACCGGCGAGGCGCTGGACGATTCCGGCAATCTCTATCCTTATTCGCCAGATTTACCCGAATTGCAGAATTTTGGCGGTACTGACGCCAATATTGAGAATTTTATTCCTTCTTTCGGTGATTTTACGCTGGAAGTGGAAGCAACCGGCGCTCCTATTGTCATTGGCAACGGCTATATTACGTATAATCAGCCGGCTGCGGGCGTCGTCCGTTTTGCGCAGAAAGACGGCATCGTCTATGTTTATGAAGGGCAGGATTACAAAGGCGCGCTTACTCCCACTGTGTCCATGTCGTTTCCGGATATTTTCGGAACGACGGACAACGCAACGGCGCATACGGGCATTTACGATGTGCGTAATCTGTTTCAGAATCCGGGCTTTGAAACAGTCTCCGAATATATTCCCGGGTATGACCCGCAAACAAGCCCTACCAATATCGAAGCCAAAGCGGCCGGTTGGAATACCCTTGCCTCCTACTATGGTAGCGGTATGACAAGGGATAACAATTTGACGGTCAATCCGGGATATGCGGCAATGCGTTCCGGAGCCGAAGGCAATTACGCCTTTATGCTGCACGGTTACGGCGCCGGCGACGAAGGCATGAGCGTATGGCAACGGCTTGACGCTATTAAGCCAAATACGGCTTATAAAGCAGCATTCAGGCATTTAGCGCACACGGATACAAGCGCTGAGGGCAATGCCTATAATGTGCGGATAGGTGGATTCTTTTCCAATACATTTGAAGAATACACCTACGGCAGCCCTCCACAAGGATTTGGAAACTACAAAGATGTAAGTTTTTCTTTTATTACACCTTCCGAGCTGCCCGATTCTATTTTCTTTTCCATCAGCAGGACAACGACTTGTATCGCCCATTTCGACCGCATGACTTTGGTTGAAGGAACGGCTGATGCAGGAACGGGCATTACCGGCGTTATTTCTGCCGTCTATCTGGAAGGGACAGCGTATGCGCCCGGAAACGCCACGAACATCGTTCCGGTGGAAGAATCCGTCAAACCGGTAAAAATTTGGGGAAGCAAAGGGACTGTCTTTATCAATAATTATACTTCACAACCTGTTGATATTAGCATATATGATATAAGCGGCAGGAAAGTTTGGCGGCAAGAAAGCGCGCAAATCTGTTCTACAATCGAACTTCCCCAGAGGATTTATATAGTCGCAGTGAGGACTTCACGACGGATTTACAGTGAAAAAATCAGGATATAGGGATTCATTTTTCCTATACTCCGTCGGCGTCAGCCCAAACTCGTCTTTAAAATTCGAGTTAAAGTACTTGATTGTATTAAAACCAACCCTGTCGGCGATTTCGGAAATATTGTATTGCGAGCTCTTCAATAATTGAGCCGCCCGCTTTAAGCGAACGGAACGTATAAATTCACCTGGCGATAATCCGATGATAGACTGAAATTTACGAGACAGTTGCCTTCTGCTGAGGGCAAGTTCGGAAGCCAATTCATCCACAGAATACTCGGAATTGTCAATATTTTTTTCGACAACCAATAGGGCTTTCTTTATCAATTCTTCATCAAGCGAGGTCGTAGTTATACTGCTTGGCGTTATTTCAATGGTTTTATGGAAAAGTTTCCTCCGTTTTTCCTGCTGTTCGATAAGCGTTTCAATACGGGTTAGCAAGACTTCAAAGTTAAAGGGCTTTGCGATATAGGAATCGGCTCCGGCTTTATAACTTTCTATTTCGGTTTCGTTAGATAACTTGGCAGTGAGCAAGATAATGGGAATATGGGAAGTATGGATGTCGTTTTTTAATCGTTTGCACATTTCCAATCCGTTCAGTACGGGCATAATCAAGTCGGAGACAATCAAATCGGGAGATTTTTTCTGAGCAATCGACAGTCCTTCTTTTCCATCGGTAGCTTGCAATATATTGAAATTGCCGTTCAGTTGTTCCGTCAAAAAACGGCTCAGTTCAACGTTGTCTTCAACAATCAGTAGCGTTTTTTGTTCCTCCTTGCATTTGACTTCTGTTCCAGATGGTTGTGAGGATGCGTAGTCGTCCGTTTCTTCACTATTCGTAACATCGCCTAAAATTTCCAAATCCACAGGAATGAATATCGAAAATATGCTGCCTTCGCCCACTTTACTGGAAACCAAGACATGTCCGCTATGCAGCGCCACATATTCCTTCACCAAATGCAACCCAATTCCCGATCCGGTATTGTTTGAACCGTCGTTCCCACTTTGGTAAAACCGTTCAAAAATCGATTGTTGCTCTTCTTCGGAAATACCGCAACCTGAGTCTGCAACGTTTAAACGGACATATTCCCGTACGCCTTCCTGCAGAAGCCTGATGGTGGTCGCTATGTATCCTTCTTCAGGAGTGAATTTTAAGGCGTTTGAATATAAATTATTGATGATTTTATTAACTTTCTTTTTATCAAAAACCATAAACAATTGCTTAACATCGCTTTCGAAAGTAAAATGGATGGATTTTCCGGCAGCTACATCCTTGAAGGTAAGATATATATATTCTGCAAATTTCACAAAATCGTCGCATGAAAGTTTCAGTTTCTCTCCGCCCATCTCTAATTTACGGAAATCCAGCAACTGATTAATCAATCCCAACATATCTTCTGCATTCCGGTGGATGGAAATCAGTTTTTGCTTCAAACCTTCATCGGTTAAGCGGTCAATCAACCGGCTTAACGGCGTCATGATCAGCGTTAATGGCGTACGAAACTCATGCCCTATATTTGTGAAGAAACGAAGTTTGGTTTGTATCAATTCTTCGGATTTTTCCTTTTCCATTTGTGCAATATGCAATTCGTTGCGCAACTTGATGCGGTTAATGTAAATCCGCAATGCGGCAAAAAGTATTAATCCTGTTATAAGGGCATAACTGATATAAGCCCAGTCTGTTTCGTAGAAAGCCGGTTTTCGGATGATATCCAAGCGGGTAACTTCATTGCTCCAGAGCTGGTTGTCGTCGGTCGATTTGACAAGGAATGTATATTTACCCTTTTTCAATTGACTATATACTGCAAAATTACGTCCCGTTTCCACGTATATCCACTGTTTGTCAACTCCTTCCAGCTTATAGGCATATCTTGTTTTTTCGGAGTTCAGATAATTGAATGACGAAAAATCAATTTCGAGATTTGTCTCATGCGGAAGCAGAATAAGTCTCTTTTGCCAATCGAAGTTTTGCCGGTTTATGTCGTTTTGTTGAACCGGTTTACCGTTAATCCGTATGTTGGTAATTACAGTCTTTACATTTTTGCAAGGCATTTCCAATTGAGGAGAAGGAGTAAAGATACAAAGTCCATGACTGCCTCCAAAAATAATCGCGCTGTCGCGAGTTTGAACGATGGAATTATTATTTAACGAAGTAATAATCAAATCATCTTGCGCATTATACCGTATCGAAGCGCCGGTCAGGGGATTAAATTCCACCACTTGTTTATCGCTCGAAATCCAGATATGTCTATCAGGTCCGGCAATAATATTGAAAATGACAAGATTGTTCACATTCGCTTTTTGTGAATAATCCGTAAACTGCTTTTTAACAATATCATAACAATACACCTGCGTTTCATCCAAGCAAAACCACAATTTTCCGTCAGCTCCGGAGCTGATGCAGGAAATATTGTCTCCCTGTATCTGTCCGGTATGGGCATTGTAGTTTTTTATATTTATTTTATCCCCGTCTGGCATCACTTGCAGCAAGCCATTGTCTTCCGTACTAAGCCAAATAGTTCCGTAACTATCTTCAACCATGTCGGTTATGTTCCCGCAATTATCATTGGCGATCTGCCATTTACCATTCTTCCATAAAAGAAGAATATTATTTGTAGCGGCCCACACGGCGCCATTTCTATCTTCATGCAGAAATCTCACTATCTCTGCGCCTTCCTCTCTATTTTCCCCAAGAATGTCACGCATGTTTATCATTCCGGCTAAAGTAACTTGTCCATTCGATTTCCGTAACCGGTAAATAGTTGGAACATAATCAACGGCAAGCCAAATCTCACCCGTCTCCGAATTATTGCAGATTGCATTTGCCGAATTGATGTCGGGCATATCCAATCGCCTGATTGCCGATGTTCGGGGATTAAGCAAAAACATTCCAATGCGGCTTTGCTTTAGCCAAAGTTCACCGTCCTTATCTTCAAATATTTTTGCTATATTTGGAAGATACCCTGTTTTGTCTTTGATAAACTGTAAATCGAGGTTGGTAACCAAAGAGCGGCTTGGATTGACTACAATAGCGCCCTGACTGTATGTTCCCAACCAAAGATTTCCATCCCTGTCTTTCATGAAATCGGAAAACAGATTGGTCAGGTTGTTGATTGGCGATGCAAATTCTTTGACCGGCGTAATGTGATTATCTTCTAACGCAAATACGGTTACGCCTGCATACGACAAAACCCAGAAGTAACCATTGACATCGTCCTGTTCGATACTGAAATAAATACCATAACTGAAATTTTTTTCATCCTGCAGAGTCACGTGTTCATACATGGCTTGCCCCTGTTTGTCCGGGTAAAACCGGTATAATCCGTCGCCCCAAGTACATATCCAGAAACGGCCTTCCTTATCCTGAAATATTTTATGCGGGTTGTTGTTGGAACCGATTTGAGGATAAGGCAGGAATGTATCGGTTGCTTTGTCTAAGTAAAATATCCCGCCTTTCCAAACAGTTACCCGCACTGTCCCTTTATTATCGATATTGATGCTGTTTACTCCGCCCATGTACTTTTTTCTCAAAGATCTATCCAAATTGTAGCGGTACAATCCGTAATCGGAACATACCCACATCTCATTATTGGCGAATAAAAGCTGGCGAATGGGCGAAGTTCCCAATAAAGCCGCATCTAAGGATGTAATCGTATAAGTACGTTCATCCAATAGCAATACGCCTTTTTCGGTGCCTATCCATAATGTATGGCTCAATGTATCTTCGGCAAAGCCGCCCGAAACAAAATTGGAGGGAAAAGTCGGATGGATAATATCCGAGCGGAAACTTTTCATATCATAACCGTCGTAGCGACAAAATCCATTCGGCGTACCTATCCAAACAAAACCACCTTTATCTTGATACATCCGGTACACCGTGTTGGACGGTAATTGTTTGGTAACCGGAATCTGTCGAACGGTTATTTCACTTGCCTGTAAGTTCAATATCATACACGCAACCGGAATCATCAGAATGTACTTAATTTTAGTCAAAATAAAGGGTCGTTTAAATTAGTCAATTTTTCATGAACACGTTTTTACAAAAAGAAATACAAAAGTAACTCATGTTTGTATATAATGCAAAAGAAATAAGAAAATTTTAAAAATGTCTTGTCCCGGAATATGTTGACCTTTTTTCATTCTGAATTGACGGTTTTTTTACTCCTCATTTTCAGACTCATTGTTAGGCTCATTTTCAGACTCATTATGAATTTCGCTCAATGGTTTTTGAATATACTTCTCAAACTGCATCGTTTCAGGGTTGTAGAATATGGCATATTTCGTTTTTTCATCGTCTAATATTTCGTAAATGATGCCATTGTTAGGAGCTTTTACTAAGTCTTCGCTTTTTATGAATATTTTCGCATCTTTTTTAAATGAGTTAATAACGGCAGACCAAGCGTCAGCTGCAGTATAAGCCAAGTATGATTTCTTAGTATCTTTGTTGTAACATAATATTAACAAACGATTGCTCTTTTGGGAATCTTCCAGTATTACAGCTGCATCCTGCTCGCCGTCCATATTAAAATCGGCAAGAACAATGGATTTTTTTATGCGGTTGGGATCTTGCGTAAAAAAGCCTTCTTCGGTAACAATAGAATTGT
>Ga0123357_10000529_pt1 | contig 37494 bp, 40 predicted proteins | sample TergutEmb28metaG_FD_89873 | JGI IMG/M metagenome (GOLD analysis project Ga0123357, IMG submission 89873) | Embiratermes neotenicus P4 segment gut microbial communities from Petit-Saut dam, French Guiana - Emb289 P4 | ecosystem: Host-associated > Arthropoda: Insects > Digestive system > Gut ... | reverse complement strand
TGGCGTAGATATATGTTTCACCTCCCTCCCCCTTATCTGATACTTAATGTCTGCGCTATTCTTTATGTCATAGCTCTATAAGATAAGCGCAAGGCAAAACTGCAATCTAAGATATCTATGAGCATGGTTGCAAGAATACGCTTTTACCTAAAAAGTAGTGAATTGCACCTTAACGGCAAGAAAAGAACTCTCCAACAGCCCGGAAAGAGCGCGGGGCTAGCGCTCTGCTCCGCTGAAAACGAGCCACTGGCTCGTTTTCCGGGCGCTCCGCACTGGGTCGGCACGCGCTACGCATAAGCCCGAGCTTGTTGCCCAGTACCAGGGTGACAAACGCCCTCCGAGGCGTTTGTCACGAGCGCCAGCGGCGCGATTTTCTTTAAAACAGGGCGCCGGCAGGCGTTCTGTTTTCTGTACCTTATTGCCACCCCGGACAGAGGCGCACCGGGTCCCCACGCGCTACACATGAGCCCGAGCTTGTTGCCCAGTACCGTAGGCGCATCGTCTGCCGACGTCTTTCAATTAGCCTTTTACAACCCAATGTCCCGTTCTGGCGCTTCCAACATATTCCAATAATCCCTTCTGCCGAAGCTTACCGATATAAGTCCCAATAGTTGTGCGCGACAAAGAAAGCTGAGCAGCTAATTCATTCCTGGTCAAGTATGGATTATCTTCAAGCAGATTAAGGATTTCGCCTTGAATGTCAGTTTGCTTCTCTGAAGCTTTTTTGAGGTCAGTTTTGGGGTCAGTTGACCCTAAAGTTGCCCTGAACAGGTTGACCCGGAACATGTCACCAATCTCAAGAAACTCCGGTGCGGGAAGATCGAGAGCAGCACAGCTCTCACGAATGCGGCGCAGCCCGGTGCCCCAGCTCTCAAACAGATCCATCTCCTCGAACGCCTTAGCAACCTTTGGATTGCGCAGGGCCGTGCTTCCTGAGCGAGACATCGATAAGCGCCTTCAGAGCAAAGTCAGGTGGTGCTCCCTTTTTACGCAATCTGCACAATGCAATGTACCCGTCCCCCTGTGTTCCTCCCCCCTGTGTCCCGCCATGTTTAATGAATTGCCAAAGATCCGATTAAATACACGTATGCGAAGGTAAAACATACATTCACTAGTACTGCGAAAACAAGTAGGATTTTCTTCAAAACGGCGCCTTTTTCGCCGACCAAGTCGCTACCCCACAAAATGACCGGAGATACTACTGACACAACGGTGAAAAGAGCAATCAGGCCGACGCCAATTGTGAATACCCCTTTGCCAGGAATTCGGCCGATTACAATTGATGACAAAGACTCAATCCCCGGTATAGACAAAATACCTAAGCAGAGCATTGCCATAACAAGATGAATGATGCAAGTCCACTTGATTCTCCAAAACAGTATCTGAGCTCCTGTTTTGTTTTCGTTTTTACGCGCACCATGCCCTCTCACAGGCAGCGCGATATCAATAGGAATGGCAGATAGTTGCTCAAGAGATAACTGCTCTTTTATCCCATAAAATCCAAGATGCGCTACCACCTCGCCATCCCTGACCAGGTCACAGGTTGCTTGCGCCGGCTCCTCTATGACCTGTTCGAGGTCAGCTATGGTATAGCCATTATTCAGAAGCTCCTGTACCGTAGTTTTCCCATAATAGATGTTCAGGCCATTCAGTGTGATCATTTCATCAGTAGATGCTCCCAACATCATCACCCGCTTTCACATCTCAGTCATCCCTGGCTTTATACACACGGCGGTTTGCCGCAACCTGCTAGAGCCGCCTTACCCAGCTTATAGACATTGTAGCGAACGTTACCATCGAATAAACCACAAGCTGCGCATACCCCAACACAAGGAGCATTGATCTTTTGCCTCCCGCACTTGAAAAAAAGTTTGCCAGAGAAATACCTTGTTTCTGAGAGACATACATATTAACAAAAATCAGTAGAAAAAGTAGGCCATGGATCAAGGAGAAAGGGACAAGCACCGACCTCGGGATAGGTGACTCCCAGCGCAAGATGTACCAATAGCCCACCTGGCCCCCGACAAAAGCGGCAACTGCTAAGACGAGTACTAGCGGGATAACCGAAGCCTGGATATTCCCGATCGCAGCAGTTTCAAGGCACTTAAAAAGGAGAAAGTTCCCATAGGTCCACATAAGCCAGAGAGCGATACAGAGCAGTAAGAATACGGGAAAAGGCAGCTTGTGATGTAGAAACCCAAAAAAGCGCTTCATGCCATAGACCACTAACGCAACTGCGAAAAGAGCAAACGGGAACGCAAGCAGAATATAGGTGAACACGGCAGGGATCTTCGCAATCCCCCACTTGCTCCCCCAATGTCCAGCGAATACGTTGAAAAACAGAACCACCAGCCAACAAAGAAAATAGAACCCTCCCATCAGAAGAAGATCTCCGTTTCTCAGCGAAAAGCCAAGTTCTCCGAAAAAACGCACGATCGCGTTATTCTCAACGAGTGGTTCCTTCTCCAGAAGGACCAAGTTGATGGGATGAAACTTCAAGTCACTTGACACGACCGGTTCTGGCACATCATAAAACGCAGCATCCCCATCGGCTTACCAGCACTGAAAAAGGCCACCAGCGTCGTCTGCGTTTCTGCGGAATACTCCGCAGGTTTCGGAGCAACTGAGTACCCCGCCCTCAGCAATTCTCTCAGCGTAGTTTCACCATAGCGAACAGTAATGCTATCCAGCTTTATCTTTTCGTCGCTTGGTGTTTTCACTTGATCTTCACTCAATTCTTAATCCGATCACTCATGTTCGTGAGCAGAAACGGGAACGATCAAAAAATCATTCTCTCCATTCCTTTTTTATCACATAGTCCGAGTCGGTGTTCTTCCTCTTTTCGTATACTGCCCTGACAACTTTATCGTCCTTGAATGTAATCACGAGGACGCTAAGCTCCTTTTGAATAAAATCGATGTCGAACAATTCTGCCTTCGTGAAGGTGATCCCATACGATACAGAGTTATCTTTGATTACTGGCACACCGTGACTAGGAAGGTATTTCACAATATCGGCTTTGGTCTTGCCCTCAAACCAATTTGTTTCAAACATCCAAAGCATCATAGGATATCGATTATCATCATAGCCTCCCGCGTCCCATGAATCCCATGCTGTAGAGTCCAGTTTTACCGGTCGAGAGCATGCACTCGATGACACAAGCACCACCAGCGCTAAAAGAAGTATCAGAAAATGCTTTGCTTTTTTCATGCCGTGTACCTTTCTTCCTGGACGTGAAGCGGCCCGTAACGTAGCAACACTCTATCTGCTGAAGCTATTGGAGGGTTGTTGCTCAAGCTTAGACTCCAGCAGGTAGTTATCTGAGAAAAATCAACATCATGGTGATGACTATTGCAAGGATCAGCACAACGTAGATGACTATTGGGAGGTTGCTTAGTAAGGTGTCAAGAGGAGAAGGGTCACTTTTGACACCAGCCTTTTTTAGGCCCTGTTTGATATCGATCATGTCCTTTTCTAATTTAGCAAGAGTAAAGCCCTTGTAACCTTCTACAACTTCACCCGAAGAATCAAATGAAGAGGACATAAGCAAAAATGATCTCTTATCTTGCTCGCTCTGTATGCGCAGGATATAACCGAAGCCCTTTGGTCGGATCCGCAAAATGGTGCAGCACTCAATGCCCTCCCAAGGCAGATCTATGATCGTCCCTTTTCGACTACTCAAATGCAGCCACCCATCCGCCAAACTCAAATTGCAGACCGTGTAGAACTTATTGCGCAATGGGATGAAGATCAGCAATATTAATAAGAGCATGAGCCGCGTTGGCCCCGAAACGACATGTCCTATGAAGGGAACATGCTCGTAAAGATATACGCCCGCGAGCATAATAGCCCCTATCAAGATCACTATCAGAATCAGTCTGCCGGGCAATCCGACAAGCACTACCTTGCGGAGTTTATCACCTGTCTCCGCGCTTTTGGCAGCCTCACGTTTACGTTTCTCTCGTGACTCATCTTCATTGATCAACGGACGAAGCGCGTTACCCCAGAGAAGACTCAGAGAATACGTTGTCATAAATGCAGCAAAAGTAGCTATCTGCAAGAAAACCACGAGCAGAAGCAAGCCTGGAAAACCCTGTCTCCCCGTCTCCATGATGGTCGGTAAACCGCCTCGCGAAACAGCCGGAGACAAGAAAACTGTTACCAACCACCCGAATGCTATAAAAATGATCCGAAGAAATGTGCCGAGACGCCCGGTGATCTCCAGACACATCAAGACAAGCAGCACTCCAGATAAAACGCTCAGAAGAGGCGCTATGATCGCAGCTGTGATGACGTTTATCGACTGCACAAGGAGCACAGAGATGATCACCTGCATGATCATATATATCAGTATCTGTATCAGTAAGCTTTTCTTCATGCCTCATTCTCTCGCCGGATTCATTGTACCTGAAACCAGTTACACATCAGGAACGATGGCAGGCTTGGACAGACATCCGTTGAAGGGCAATCACGGCTTTGGATAACAATGTATTAAAGAGCTAGTACCTATGTCGCCGTTCTTATGGCCTGCTACTTCCAGACCCAGACAATCGCTGAAGCGATCTCTTGCAACGCACGATCATTTAAAGCTGGATACAGCCACACGTCACTGAATAGCTCCATGGGACGTACCTGCGTCCTTGAAGCCGGTCGCCACAGGCCACTTGCAGAATAAGCCTTTAACCCCTCTAATGAGCGGTCTTTGATGCGCATGCTAAGAAGGCTGCCTTGACGCGGCATGGCAACGAGTTCCTTATAGCCCGTGGTGAGTCGCTCGATCTGGATCTCATACCCCCGGATGACCACTTGGCTGACCTGCGTCCGAGATTGCTCAAAAGCAATCTGTTCCTTGAAGAACTCGATCAACCCAGCCTCTTTACCCAAGCGAAAGGCCGCAAATGTCATGGCAGCGCAGTGCTCTGTGCGGATGTTGGAATAATGCCATTCACCCCAATAGGGACAAAGAGTTTTATCCAGCTCTAACGCCTTTCCAAGGTCACCATCGAAGTAAGCAAGCTCTGCGAACACTGCATCTCGTTGATGAGCGAACGACTCAAATGCAGGCGCCGATAATGCCGCTACGCCTGATTCACGATCAGTGATGACCAGATCACAGGCATCACGGAACTTCTTTGGTAGCCGCTTCGTTACAACCCGTGTGTTATCTGGCTCGAGCACTGGTGACTCTTCTCGACCAGCAAGAATGTTGGCATACTGCACGATCTCTTGCTCCCGCTGTTCATCATGCGCTACGAAGTCTGGATAGAGGCCCGTTTCGCCCCAACCGATCATGCGTTCCAATGCAGAAAGTCGCCACGCATTTGCGCTTGCCTTGTTTCCAGATGCGACCGCGCCCTCGATCTTAAGCTGATAGGTCCATTCTTTATAATCGATGCGTTTATACTGCTTAGCTTCGCGGCGATCATGCTCTTCCTGCGTCTCGTCTTCCATTGTCAGGCGCAGATTAGCCAGGATCGCACAGCGACGTACGTCAGCACCTTTCACGTCGCCACTTTTTCGCAGGAGATATACCTCCAACGCCCAGATAATATGCAGACTATCCCATACGCTGAAGTTGTGGTCAAAAGGCATTCCATGGGTCAACCCAGCTAACTGAAATACTGCTTCATTGTCACCAAAGATGAACAACCAAAATACCAGATCGGTGAGATTGCTTACATCCGCACCGCTCTTAAACGATAATTTCTTCAAGCACTTTTTGCACAGAGAGACGATCTGTTTCTCTGTGTGACGCTCCGTGATCTGTTCTAACAACTCTTGCATAGTATTAGGCTCCCTTATCCGACATTCCATTCACCTATGGCTAAAAGATACACTATTCCCCTGCATCTTTGCCACTCCTAACAATGGCGTGTCGGGTCCTCGCTCTACGCATGAGTTGCAACTCACCGCCAAGTAGAGCAGGGAAAGTGGTGGCGTGCTTTCGTTTTGGGGAGGAGGCCGTAGGATCGCCCGACTAAGCGAGCGTCTTGAAAATCAACGGAACGTCGATTTTAGCGAGCGACTCGGGAAGCCGGAGGCCGACCTGGGGCCCCAAAACGAAAGCGCGCTGCCGGTTCCCCTGCTCGGACAGGATAGACTTGGTGACAAACGCCTCAGGTGTTTGTCACGAGCGCCGTAGGCGCGAGATTATGTAGAAACAGGGTGCCCTTAGGCACCCTGTTTCCTGGCTTTTATTGCTGCGTCGAGATCCCGGGTCAAGCCCGGGATGACGTGTGTCGCCGGGATGATGTTGGGAGAGTTTATTCCAGGAAATCCCTCAGCTTGGTGGAGTTGCTGGGGTGGCGCAGCTTGTTCAGCGTCTTGCTCTCGATCTGGCGGATGCGCTCGCGGGTTACGCCGAACTCGCGGCCTACTTCTTCCAGCGTGCGGGCGTGACCATCCAGCAAACCAAACCTCAGCTCGATGACCTTGCGCTCGCGCTCGCTCAGCTCGCCGAGGACCCAGTTCAGTTGCTCCTGCAGCATCGTGAAGTTCGCGGCATCGGCGGGCCCCTGGATCAGCTCGTCTTCGAGGAAGTCGCCAAGCTGGCTGTCCTCCTCTTCGCCGATCGGCGTCTCCAGGCTGACCGGCTCCTGGCTGATCTTCAGGATCTCGCGAATGCGATCGCCGTCAAGGCCCATGCGCTCGCCGATCTGCTCCGGCGAGGGATCCTCGCCCAGCTCCTGGACCAGCGCGCGCTGGACGCGCACGAGCTTATTGATCGTCTCGACCATGTGGACCGGGATACGGATCGTGCGGGCCTGGTCGGCGATGGCGCGCGTGATGGCCTGGCGGATCCACCAGGTCGCATAGGTCGAGAACTTGAATCCCTTCGTGTAGTCGAACTTTTCGACCGCACGGATCAGGCCGAGGTTGCCCTCCTGGATGAGATCCAGAAACGACATGCCACGGCCGATGTACTTCTTCGCAATGCTGACGACCAGGCGCAGGTTCGCCTCGATCAGCGACGCCTTGGCCTCCATGCCAATCTGTTCCTGGCGGATCAGCTTGCGCATCTCCTGACGCGGCAGTTCCTTGCCCGTCTTGTCGATCTCTTCTAACATGTCGGAGGCCTCAAGGCCGATCTCGATCTTTTTGGCCAGATCAACTTCCTGGGCCGCGTTCAGCAGCGGCACTTTGCCGATCTCTTTGAGGTACATGCGCACGGAGTCCGCCGTCAGTCCGCCCGAGCTGCGCTCGCGCCGACGGCTCTGTTTGCTGCTCTTCGTCGGCGTCTTAGAGGTCTCCCGGATCATGGTCTCAAGCTCTTTGATGTCGATATCTGCCGAGCTGCCCAAACCGGAAGTCTCCGAAGTGAGCGCCCCGAGATCAAGGTCAAGGTCGCCATCCTCCCCATCGGATGCCAGGGTGGCGAGTATATCTTCGTCCTCGTCCTCAGGTTCGCTTGTCCCCGGGTCCTCATCGGCCTTCAAGAGGGAAAGCGCCTCATCGGCGTCAAGCGCCTCATGAGCTTGGGCGTCACGGATCGTAATCCCCGCGCCTTTGATGAAGGTGTAGATGGTATCGACGTCATAGTTCAGCTCGACCAAATGGCTGAGCGTGTCCTGAATGACATCGTCATCGAGCACACCGGTCTGTTGCCCTTCGACAATCAGCTGCTCAAAGCGCTGGGTCATATCGCCATCGAATTTCAGCTGCTGCGCAAAATCCTGTACGGCCTGATGGGTCTTGTCCTGGTCGGTTTCTTTCGTTGCGGAAGCGACCGTTGTTGATGAAGTTTTTTTCGGCACAATCATCTCTTTCTGGTTGTGTTAATTGTAACGCTTTGCACGAAGCTCTTGTAGCTTTCTTTCCCGCTCAATCAACGTTTCAAAAAGCATGTCCGAGTCTTGCGAGGTGCGCATTCTGGTCCTGAGCTGTATTATTTCAGACTGAAGCTTTGCTTCGTGCAACTGCTGCATAAGGACCTTCGTGCGTGCTTCCAGGGCAGACTCACTCTTTCTGATTGTACCATATTGCTCTGCCAACACTGGCAATGAAGGAAAACTCTTTAATAATTCTTCGTCAAGTTTTTGTTGCGGCGTATCCGGACCATACGAACACAGGGCTTCGGCTACGGTGCGATACGCTGGCTCCGTAAACAGATCGGGAGAAAAATCCTCCCAGCAGCTCTGGCGCAGTTCGGGGAAAAAGAGGAGGAGCGCGAGAAGGTCCTGCTGGTTGCTTACCCCGGGACTGACCGGGTCGGCAAGCACGGAAGTGACACTGCGCGATGCCTGCTCCTCCTCTGGCAGGGGCTGCCCTTCAGGGGCGTCGCCGTCCCGACTGGCGCTGGCGGCGGCGCCGCCACCATCACCAGCGCCGGGCTGTCCCCCACGGGGCGCAGAAGTCGCCGCCTGGCGCTCACGCCTGCGGGCGGCTGCTTCGATCTCTGCCAGCACCTGGCGCAGCTCGACCGTAGAGCCCTTCGCGGCCAGCTTGTCTGCGATAAGCTGCGCGTAGTCAGAGCCCAAAAGCGAGCCCTGCAGGCTCGCGACAACCTCAGCCGCGTCACGCAGCGCACTCTGGCGCTGCTCAGGGCGTTTAAGGTCCCAGCGCTTAAGACGCCGTTCAATCGCAAACTCAAAGAGCGAGCTGGCCGAATCAATAAGCCCCTGCATCCGCTCGCGACCCTGCTCGCTTGCAACCAGCTCTGCCGGATCAGCCCCCCCCGGGATAAGCACGACATCGAGCTGGAGCGGGTTGCTCGCGAACTCCGGCATGACGATCTGCTCGATGAACTCGACAGCGCGGTCTGCCGCCTTCTGTCCTGCCTCGTCGCCGTCGAAGATATAGACGATACGTTTGGCAAAGCGTGACAGCAGGCGCACCTGGGCGGCGTTAAGCGCGGTGCCCAGGGTGGCGACTGCTGTGGTAAAGCCCGCGGCGTGCAGAGCAATCACATCGGTGTAGCCTTCGACCACCAGCGCGCAGCTCTGCTCGATGATGCTGCGGCGCGCCCGGGCAATGCCATAGAAGTGATCTGACTTATGAAAGATCGGCGTGTCGTTGCTGTTGAGGTACTTGGCGGCGGGCATTCCCGCATCCGGCGCTGCGCTCAGCCCCTCGATCACGCGGCCCCCAAAGGCGATCGGGCGCCCCTGCAGGTCCGTGATGGGAAACATCACGCGCTCGTAAAAACGATCACGATAGATACCGCCCCGCTCAAAGGCTACATTGGCGGTGACCATATCGGCTGGTTTAAAGCCCTTTGACTTCAGGTGCGCTACCAGCTGACCAAGGCCCGGCGCATAGCCCAGCTGCCAGTCAGTGGCGACCTGCGTACCAAAGCCGCGCTTGCTCAGGTACGCACGCGCGCTGTCCTGAGCCGCGCCTTTGACGCGCAGCAGTTGTTCGTTATACCACCGTGCGGTCTCGGCACAGACAGCGCGCAGAGCGTCTGTCTGGGCCTTGCGCGCGGCAGATCGCGGGTCAACCTTCAGCTCGATATGAGCGCGCTCTGCCAGAAAGCGCGCTGCTTCGGTAAACTCCATGCCTTCGGTCCGCATCACATAGGTAAACGCATTGCCGCCTTCGCTGCAGCCAAAGCAGTACCAGAGGCCACTGGCCGGATCAACCTTAAACGACGGCGTTTTCTCCTGATGAAAGGGGCAGCAACCCCACCACTGACGCCCGCGCTGCTTAAGCGCAACGCGCTCGCCTACCAGCGCTACGATGTCGGTCGCGTCGCGAACCTTGGTGATATCTTCATCGGAGAGATAGGCCATGGCGTGTTCCCGGGCAGGCGTCTGGTCTAGACGCCCTGAAGCGCCCAGCGCGAGGGAACAAAGAGTTCCTCGTAGACCCGGATTGCAAAGCGATCGGTCATCCCGCTCACGTAATCGATGACCGCCTGGACCGGATTGCTGGCGGCCGTTGTCTGGTACTCCGCGGGCAGCGCGCCGGGGTGGTCAAGATAGTAGTAGAAGAGTTGCTCGACCAGGCGCTGGGCCTTGGGCCCTTCTGACTTCGCCGACGGAGAGGAGTAGACCGCCTTGAACATAAACGCGCGCACCTCCAGCAGGGCACGCTCAACCGGATCTGAGAGCACGATAACATCACGCCCGGCGCTGGCCTCCACCATGTCTTCGATCAGCGTGGTGATGCGCTGTGCCAGGCTGTGGCCCAGCACCGCCGCGGAGCCAGCGGGCAGGTCGTCTTCTGTCAGGATACCGGCACGTTGCGCATCGTCAATGTCGTGGTTGATGTAGGCCATGCGGTCGGCTGTGCGCACAATCTGGCCCTCAAGGGTGGCCGGATGATGGCCGCCTGAATGCCCCAGGATGCCGTCGCGCGTCTCCCAGCAAAGGTTCAGGCCCTTGCCGTCATACTCAAGCTCCTCAACAACCCGCAGCGATTGCTGCACGTGCTTGAAGCTGCGCGGCGCCTCCGGATAGCGGTCGGCGATAGTGGTAAGCGCGGCGGTCAGTGCCTCTTCGCCCGTATGGCCAAAGGGCGTGTGCCCCAGGTCATGGCCCAGGGCAATGGCCTCGGTCAAATCCTCATTAAGCGCCAGGCTGCGCGCGACCGTGCGCGCGATCTGGCTGACCTCAAGGGTGTGCGTCAATCGCGTGCGGTAGTGATCGCCTTCCGGGGCGATAAAGACCTGCGTTTTGTGCGACAGACGCCGAAATGACTTGCAGTGGAGAATGCGGTCCCGATCACGCTGGAACTCGGTACGTCGAAGGTCAGCTGGCCGTGGCCGCTGACGCCCGCGCGTTGCGTCAGAGTACGCCGCATACGGCGACAGCTCACGATGCTCACGCGCTTCCAGATCCTCTCGTGTCAGGCCCGCATTCTCTGTCATAAAACCCTGTTCAGTCCTGCCTATTTATCGACAAACTGTGACCCGGACGCACTGGCAATCGCCGCGCGCGCCGCTGCCAGACGGGCAATCGGCACCCGGTAGGGCGAGCAGCTCACGTAGTCGATGCCGCCGATGTCATGGAACTTCACGACCGATTCCGGGTCGCCGCCATGCTCGCCGCAGACACCAATGTGGATGCCCGGGTTGGCTTTCCTGCCGCCCTCGACGCCGAGGGCGACCAGCTTGGCCACGCCATCATCAATGGTCTCGAAGGGATTGCGGGTCAAAATCTTGCGGCTTAAGTAGGTGGTGAGGAACTTCGACTCGATATCATCGCGCGAGAACCCGAAGGTCGTCTGCGTCAGGTCGTTGGTGCCAAAGCTGAAGAAGTCGGCGACCGTGCCGATCTCATCGGCCGTCACGGCTGCGCGTGGCAGCTCGATCATCGTGCCGATAGGAATCTTGACGGCGACACCCTCTTCGGCGCACACTTCATCGATGATGGCCTGGGTCTCTGCGCGCAGGGTCTCAAGCTCGGTCTTGACTGACACGAGCGGGATCATGATCTCAGGCTTTGGGTCAAGCCCGCGCGCCTTGAGCTGGCAAGTCGCCCGGGTGATCGCGCGCACCTGCATGCCGTAGAGCTCCGGAAACATCAGGCCCAGGCGGCAGCCACGCATGCCCAGCATCGGGTTCATCTCTGCAAAGGAGTCGATCTGCGCGAGCAGCTTTTTCTTTTCCGCGATGGCGGCGGCGTCGGCGCCGCTGGCCTCCTCGCGCGTGATCTCAACTTCAAGCTCACGCGGGTTGTCGAGGAACTCATGCAGCGGCGGGTCAAGCAGGCGCACCGTGACCGGCAGGCCGTCCATCGCCTCAAAGATCCCCAGGAAGTCAGAGACCTGGACGTCGGCAAGCTTGGCCAGCGCGGCCTCGCGCGTGGACTCCTCGTCTGCCAGGATGTAGCTCTGCAGGATATCTTTGCGCTCGCCTAAGAACATGTGCTCAGTACGGGTCAGGCCGATGCCCGCCGCGCCAAATTCGCGCGCGAGCTTTGCGTCTTCGGGGTTATCCGCGTTGGCGTGCACGCCCAGAGTGCGATACTCATCGGACCACTCAAGCACCGTGCCAAAGTCGCCAGAGACCTCGGGCTCAATCAGCTCTGCCGCGCCAAGGACCACCACGCCCGTCGTGCCGTCGATCGAGAGCAGATCGCCCTCCTGGATGACCACATCGGTGCCCGCGACCACAGCTTCTTTCTTCTTCGCGTCGATGCGCAGGGCCTCAACACCGCAGACACAGGGCTTGCCCATGCCACGCGCCACGACCGCCGCGTGCGAGGTCTTGCCGCCGTGGCTGGTGAGTATCCCCTGGGCAGCGATCATGCCGTGCAGGTCATCGGGCGTGGTCTCCCAACGCACCAAGATGACCTTCTTGCCCGCCTCAGCGGCCTCTTCAGCCTCGTCAGCGGTAAAGATCGCGGTGCCGACCGCGGCGCCCGGGCTTGCGTTCAGGCCGCTTGCCAGCACATCATATTTTTTGGAGGAGTCAAACTGAGGGTGCATGAGCTGGTCGAGCTGCTCCGGCTTGATGCGAGTGAGCGCCTCTGCCTTGGTGATGACACCCTCGCCCACCAGGTCAACGGCGATCTTGAGCGCGGCGCGCGCGGTACGCTTGCCCACGCGTGTCTGCAGCATGTAGAGCTTGCCTTGCTCGATCGTGAACTCGACGTCGCACATATCGCGGTAGCTCTCTTCCAGCACGTCGAAGATGTGGTCGAGCTGCGTGCCGGACTCCTCAAGACCCGGCATGGTCTTCAGGTCTGCGATGGGCATCGTGTTGCGGATGCCCGCCACCACGTCTTCGCCCTGAGCGTTGGTCAAAAAGTCGCCGTAGTATTCGTTGGTACCATCAGCAGGGTTGCGCGTAAAGCCGACACCGGTGGCCGAAGTATCGCCCTTGTTGCCAAAGACCATCGTCTGCACGTTAACCGCGGTACCCAGGTCATCGGGAATCTTCTCCATGCGGCGATAGTCCTGTGCACGTTTCTTGTTCCAGCTGCGAAATACCGCCTCGATCGCCAGGCGCAGCTGCACCTGTACGTCCTGGGGGAACTGCACCTTGCCGTCTGCGACCAGCTCCGGGTTTTCCTGCGCGCTCACGTTAGTGCTGAAAATCTCCTTGAACTCACCCACCAGCTCGCGCAGGTCGTCGGCGGTCAGATCAGTATCTGCGGCCACGCCCCGCTCGCGCTTCTTCATCGTGATGGCGTTTTCAAACAGGTCGCCATCGACCTCCATCACCACGCCAGAAAACATCTGGATAAAGCGACGATAGCTGTCCCAGGCAAAGCGCTCATTGCCGGTCTGGGCAATGACACCCTTGATTGATTCGTCATTGAGGCCGAGGTTTAAGACCGTATCCATCATGCCCGGCATAGAAAACGCCGCGCCGCTGCGCACCGACACCAGCAGCGGGTCGTTGACGTCACCAAACTTCTTGCCGGCCTTATGCTCCAGCTCCGCCGTGTGCTGTGCCACGTCTTCTGCCAAGCCCTCAGGAAATGCCATCGGCGTTGCCGAAGAGTACTCGTTACAGGTCTGACACGTGATGGTAAAACCGGGTGGAACCGGCAAGTCCATCCGCGCCATCTCGGCAAGATTGGCCCCCTTACCGCCGAGGATGTAGTTCATGCTGCGATCGCCTTCGGTGTTGTTCACACCGTCGAGTCCCATTCCAAAGGAATAGATGCGCTTCACGTCCGACACGATGATCTCCTTTTCTCGAAGAAATTATAATGCCTGAGAGGCGCCCTGGCGTGCGGCACATCTCCACTCAAAATGATACCGCATTGACGGTCGCCTGTGCGTAACAACCACACGAGAAAGTCAGAGTCGATCAGAGCGGCGACGCCTCACCAACTAAAGAGCAGAACGCGCCCGACACAGGGGTGGCGCCGAGTGACGCCCTGCGCAAAAGTTTTTGCGCAAGTAATGCAAAAACTTGCTGTTTCAGGCAAGTTTTGGCATACTTAGTACAAACATTGAGAAAGGCTGCCTCATGATACAACGACCAGAATATCTTGATACGCTTATCAGATTTCGCGACAAAAAGTTAATAAAAGTTGTGACCGGCATCCGCCGATGCGGAAAATCAACCCTGCTTGAACTCTATCAAGACTACTTGCGCTCTCACGGGGTGGCCGACAAGCAGATCATCTCCATAAACCTGGAAGAAGGCGAATACGACGAAATAGAGAACTACCGACAACTCTACCGTTTTGTGAATGAGCACCTTGTTCCCGATAAACAAACGTACATCTTTCTTGATGAAGTTCAGAGAGTTACTGACTTTCAGAAGGCCGTTGACAGTCTCTATGTAAAGAGCAACTGCGATGTATATATCACTGGCTCTAACGCGCACCTCCTGAGCGGAGAGCTAGCCACACTGCTTTCGGGGCGCTACGTTGAAATCAAAATGCTCCCCCTTTCATTTAAGGAGTACGCCTCAGCCTTTCCGGACGCCGTAAACCCTGAACGGCTCTATGCTGACTACATTCAGAACAGCGCCTTTCCCTATGCGCTTGAAATTCCAAACTCAAAAGACCGACGCCAATATCTCCAGGGCATATATGACACGATCGTGTTAAAAGACATCGTCGCCCGTAAGAAGTTTCCCGATATCGCGATGCTCAAAAGCGTCACGCGATTTATGTTCGACAACATCGGCAATATTTGTTCCACAAAAAGCATCGCTGACACCATGACCTCAGCAGGACGAAAAATTTCTGTTCACACGGTTGAGAGCTATCTGAGCGCACTGACAGAAAGTTTCATTCTTCATCAAGTTGGACGATACGACATAAAAGGCAAACAGTATCTGAAAACGGGCGACAAATACTATGCGGCTGACATCGGACTGCGCTACGCCCTGCTGGGAACAACAAGTGCTGACCTGGGCCACATCCTTGAAAACGTGATCTTCCTGGAGCTCACTCGCCGGGGATACGAGGTTTACCTTGGAAAAGTTGGTGCTACGGAAGTAGATTTTGTTGTCATTGGCGAGGAGGGTACAGAGTATTACCAGGTCGCCTACACGGTGATCGACCCTGACGGTACAACCCTGCAGCGTGAACTCGCGCCGCTCCAGGCGATTGGCGACCATAACCCAAAGTATCTCCTGACAATGGATAACACGCCGCTCACCTCGCACAATGGCATCAAGCAGATTAATGCGCTCGATTGGCTCTTGAAGTAGCGCTTAACGCCCGCACAGAGACGGCATGCGTCGCTGTGCGCGCCTGCCAGCGCAGTGCTGCTTGTGGAGATTTCTCCACAAATCGCGGTTTATGCAGTTTTTGCCCTGTTTTGTAAAACGGTAAGGGGTGCCTGCTATGGTGAGGGGCGGACGTGCTCTTGATAAAGGGAGTGGCACGTCTGGCAATGACCATTGCAGCATAGTATATACTTGAATATATACTCTACTGCCAGAGGAGATCGGAACATGATGACCGCAAAACTATTCCAGAACGGCAAGAGTCAGGCGGTGCGCCTCCCCAAGGAATACCGCTTTGCACGCGACGAAGTTTGCATCAGAAAAGTCGGGGATCTGGTCGTGCTCTTCCCTCAGGATAGAGCCTGGGACATTTTCATGCAGGGAATTGACACGTTCACTGATGATTGCCCTTGTAATGCGTTTTGCACGACGCAATATAGAGCTGTTCGTTAATCACTTTATAGACAAAACGATCACTGTCCGTGATGCGCCTTGACCAATATCCTTGTTTATTATGCTTGAGAGGTTCCGGCTTGCCTAAACCTTTGAAGGGCGTGCGCTCACATTCTTTGATGAGCGCATTGATTTTATCGCGGATTTTTTTATCATGTTCCTGCCAATACAGATAACTGTCCCATGCGTCATCCGCCCAGATTTTTTCATGTTACTCCTCAATTATGTCGTGAGAAGTGCCCTTTCCGCTTTCGAGTTGAGTTATGGCCGCGAGTAAACGTGCCTGATTTTCTGTCGAGTAAAAAGGGTCGGACGCTATCTCAAAAGGAACTTTTTGCTCCGCTACTGTCCGTGCTGCAAATGCTGAAAATAGAGCCGATGGAGCTACGTACACCTTATCACAAAACTCATTGAACCTATGATAAAGGTCCGCATCAATCCTCAAGCTTACCGTTTTCGTCGCCATAATGAACCTCCTGTTCACCAACAAGCATAGCAGTTATGACAAGTTATTACAAATATAATAATATAAGAGCATACTGGGCACATCGCTCCGGCGTGCCCGTAGCTGCATATTACCAGTTTTGGTAGGCTACTGAAAAATCAACGCCACTTGATTTCAGGTCCGCGCAGATGGCTACGTATAACGCATCAAGCACTTCGGCGATATCCCTCTCAAGTTTGAGGCCATCACGAAGGTTTAATCCCTCTCTTTTACAGGAAGCCACCGCTAATCGCATCGAGCAAGTACCCCCTTAACCCCAGGCTAAACAAACCCGGGCAAGACTGGTTGTTCTTCGTCAGAAGAGTCGTCGTGGAGCAATTGGGGGCGCGAAGAAGGCAGTGTGTCGGGCGGTGTTGAGCTACGAACTGCTCCCCTGGCGCCACTCCAGAAATTCTGCGGGACTGACAATGCGGTCCTCTTTGGGAAAGTGCTTTTTATTGCCGGTGATAAGCCATGCGTCAGCCGCACAGGCAACATCGTAGAAAACGCGATCATCTGGGTCAGTGAAGGGGATGGTTGAAGGATTTGTTGCCACCAGTATCGAGTAGTTGTTAATAAGCGCCAGCGTCTGCTGGGTTATCATGCCAGAAAACCGCAGCCGCGGGCGCAGAAGAACTCGCCGGTATTCAGCCAGAATCGCATGATTCACGTAAATCTGAATAATCTCTGCCGGAATCATGGCAAAGATGTCCGCCGGTTTTCCATCGGGCGACCAGAGTGCAGAAACGATTACATTCGTATCAAGAACGACATGCCTCGGTTCTGACATCAGCGCGCTTCCTGACGTGCGGCCTGAATCTCCGCCGCAATCTCGTCGGCAGACATAAATCCGCGACGGGCCGCCTCTTCACGGGCCAAGGCAATAAGTCGCGTCGCCTTTGCCTGCCTGAGAAGCCGCACGATGTTGTCATAACTTTCAGCATCGACGTCTATCATGAGCGCTGCTGGCTGCCCGTTCCTGGTGATAGTTAACTCGCCCTCCTGGGCGAGCCGTTCCCAGGTTTCACGCGGACGCGAAGTCAACTCGCGCGAAGATACCAAAACCATGAAGTCTCCTTTTGTGGTAACTGCTTACTACATAGTCTAGCATATGTTAAGCAATTGCTTGACAAACATATCGGTTGTTTTTTGCACTACCATTGCAAAAACTTCCCATTCCCAATAAGTATTGGCATACTTGGTGCAAACTTTTTGGAATATATCTCGGCATTCCCAAACGCTGTGAATCCTGAACGGCTCTCTGCGAGTTTCATCCAGTACAGCGCCTTTCCCCACGCGCCGAAATACATCAATAAGGCGAGACATAAAACGGAGCGTCTTGTTCTCTGACTTTGTGTTGTTTTCTCCATAACTCACGGTTTATGCAGCTTTTTGGCACGCTGGTAAGAAAAGGGTAAGGGTCGTCTGCTATGGTCGTTGGCAGACGCGCAGAAGACAGCCGCTGCGATAAGTCGATTTCACTGCCCGCCGCAGTAAAGTATATACTTAAATATATACTCTACTGCCAGAGGAGATCGGAACATGATGACAGCAAAACTATTCCAGAATGGCAACAGCCAGGCAGTCCGCCTCCCCAAGGAGTGCCGCTTTGGGGGCGATGAAGTATGCGTCAGGAAGATCGGGGATCTGGTTGTACTTTTCCCTCAGGATAGAGCCTGGGACATTTTCATGCAGGGAATTGACACGTTCACTGATGACTTCAGCGTTGAACGCCTCAGCGACGCGGCGCAGGATCGTGAGGCGCTATGAGTTATATGCTTGACACCGACACCTGCATCTTTGCCATCAAGAAAAACGAGCGAGTACTTGCCGCCATCAAGGCGCACCAAGATGGGGGTCTCTGCATTTCTGATATCACGCTTTCAGAGCTGGAATATGGCGTCTGCCACAGCCAGCATCAGGCGCAAAATCGCATTGCCCTGACGCAGTTTCTGTCTATTATCGCGCCTCTGCCCTATGAGGAGAAAGCCGCCTTTGAGTATGGCGTCCTGCGCGCTGACCTCAGCCGACGCGGATGCGTGATCGGCAACATGAACATGCTGATCGCCGCACACGCACTGGCAGCTGGCATGACGCTCGTAACGAACAACACTCAGGAGCTTGCGCGCATCAAGAGGCTGCGCCTTACCAACTGGAAGGGGTAACCCGGCAAGAGTGGAATGTATAAAGCGCGCCCTCTGGCTTACCGGACTGCGTCGCAGATTTTTTGAGCCCACGCAAGAAACCGATCTGCGGCTTTGACCAGTCTGACTGCTTCGTCTCGCGTAATAAGTCGCTGCTCATAAGCAACAACGTTTTTCATCTTCAACAGCCCGACGAGTTGCGTGCGCGGACTACCACGAAAAGACGCAACGCTACTCTCAAGCAGACTGATCACATTCGAGTGGTCCTGCGTTGCGTTTCTTATTCCGGCGGCAAAAATAAGCGCAGCATCAGCCGCACTGATACCCGCATGAATCGCATTCAGCCCAGCGGAATCCCATCGCTCATTTTCCAGCTCACTGCGTGCGGCTTCCGCAAACTGTTGCGCTTTTTGCAGAGCAACGATTCCATCTTCTTTGGTCGCGGAACGAGTACGTGTCAATTTAGGCATGGCTCATCCAATCAAGTTTTCCGCATATGGTATACCCATCTTCTTTGATTTCTGCGTAGAGACCCGCAGCACGATCAGGCAGGTGGCGAGCTTCCACAAGATCATATACAAGCGCGCCAAGACTGTGACCAAATCGACGATAAAACTGTGCTGAGTAATCCAGCAGCATATCTTCAAGAGCATTTTTTTGGCAGGTATCCCCCACCACAATAAGAATATCAACATCGCTCTGCGGCGTCTGATCCCCTCGCGCGAAACTTCCAAACAGCACTACCGACTCTGTCAGGTAAGCTAATGCCTGCTTGACATCTTTTATGATCTCGTCACGCAATCCTCGCTCAAGCCAAAAAAGTGGAGCGATCACCTGCTCCACATATATGCTGTTGCGCTCAAGTTGATAGAGCCGGGTATTTCCCGATCTTGACACCAGTACTATCCCCGTTTGAACAAGGCGTTCAAGAACGGTATTGACGGCAGGATAGGTCAGGCCAGTCTGATGAGATATCTGCCGTGCAGAAAGCGCAATCGACACGCCATAAAGTACTCGCAAAACACGAATGTTGCTTCGAGTCCCAAGAATGGTTTCTCCGATAGTTCCTGAATCCATGAAGCGATCATAGCAGGAAATAACATGAAAGTAAACAGTATTAGACTGACATGTTTTACTTTCATGTCATCAGGTGTTCAATTTTTAATTTTCTGGCCTTTGTTGCCAGCCCGGGCAAGGCGCGGGGCTAGCGCTCTGCTCCGCTGAAAACGAACCACTGGCTCGTTTTCCGGGCGCTCCGCAGTGGGTCCCCGCGCGCTACGCATGAATTCGGGCTCGTTGCCGGTTGATTACAGGTCGGGTTTGGGGTCGAGGATCAGGACGTAGCGCAGGATGTCTTGGGCGACTTCTTCGATGGCGCGGTTGGCGGTGTTGATCACGATGCAGCCCAGGCGGCGCATCAGGTCGCGGGCGTCTGCCAGCTCGCGTTCGATGGACTCGCGCGAGGTGTAATTGCCCAGGTGCATCCCCAGCTCTACGGAGCGTGACTCCCGAATCTGCAGGAGCACTTCCGGCGTGGTCATCAGCCCGTAGATGCGACGCGGGTCAACCTCGAAAAGCTCATCGGGGGGATGAGACCCAAACGCAAGCGGCAGATTGGCCACCTTCCAGCCCTGGTAGGCCAGAAAAGTCGAGAGCGGCGACTTGCCGGAGCGCGAAACTCCTATCAGGACGATATCGGCGTCAAGCAGGCCCTCCGGATGGCGCCCGTCATCGTGGTCGATCGTGTATTCCATGGCGTCGATCCGCTGAAAATAGGTCTCGCCCGTCGAGTGGATCGCGCCGACTTTTCCGGTTGGGCGCTCCCCGGAGAGCTTGTGGATGTAGCGCACGGCATGGCCCAGCAGATCGACTGCCTGGCACCCCTCGCCGCTTAACTGCTCCATCTTGTCGAGCAGATCCTGGCGCGCAAAGGTATAGACAAACAGGTAGTTGGGCTTGAAGCAATGCGGGCGGGCGATTAGCTCAAGTTCAGCAGGATCGCCAATCAGCGAACTGCGCTCGATCGAAAACTCAAGCGCCGGAAAGCGTGACGCCAGCACCCGCGCAAAGGTCTCTGCGGTCTGGCCGAGCGAATCGCTGAGTATGTGCAGCGTGAAGTGATGGGGCCGCCCGGACGCGGCGAGCTCTCCGGGCGCGGCAGAAGCAGCGGGCTCTCCGGGCGCAGCGGGCTCAGCAGGCTGGCCCGCCGCAGCGGGCTGGCCCAGGCGCCGGGTTTGCTCTGGCTGTTCTGATCGCTCTGTCATGGCTGCCCGCGCCTCCTCCCGTTAGGCTATGAGCGCGCGAAAATCGGCAAACTGCTCTACCAGCGCGATAAAGTTGTTCAGCAGCGCGAGGCGGTTGCGGCGCAGGGCCGGGTTCTCGTCCATGACCATGACCTGATCGAAGAAGGTATCGACCGGGCCGCGCATCGTGGCAAGCAGCGCCAGGAAGCGGTCGTAGTCGCCAGCCGCCATCAGCCTGCGCGCCTCGGGCGCCAGATCCCTGAGCGCTGTGGCAAAGGGGCGCTCGGCCTCCGTAAGCAGCGCGGCGTCAACTTCGCGGCCCACGGTCGGATCGCTCAGGTTCTTCGCACGCGTAAAGGCTGTCGAGAGGTCTTCATAGTCGCTGCCCTGGCCCACAAAGCGCGCGAGCGCCTGGCACCGGGCACGGCCGTCAGCGGGGCGCGGCGCCGACCTCGCCAATACCGCCGTAACAATCTGGGAGCTGAAACCCGCGTCACGCAAGATCGTTTCAAGACGCGCGCGGAAGAACGCCCGCACGGCCTCAGCGGTCGCAGCGGGGTCGAAGTCCAGCCCCGCATATCCCGCGAGCGCCTGCTGCATCAGCGTATCGGTATCAAGCGCTGGCTCCTCCAGACCGATCTGCAGGATGCCGATCGCTGCGCGGCGCAGACCAAAGGGGTCCGAGGAGCCTTTTGGGGCTTTGCCCACGGCAAATATTCCCGCGATCGTATCGGCCTTGTCCGCCACCGCGACTGCCGCCGCAACCCGCGTCGAGGGCAGCACGTCGCCCGAGTAGCGCGGATGATAGTGTTCCGCGACGGCGCGGGCGACCGCCTCGTTCTCGCCTGCTGCGCGCGCATAGTGGCCACCCATGACACCCTGCAGGTCAGTAAACTCGATGACCGCCGAGCTGCACAGGTCCCCTTTGGCAAGAGCGGCTCCACGCCGGGCATCGCTGCGCTGCGCCGCGTCCAGACCCCAGGCCTCACCGAGCCAGTCACTCAGCCGGGTAATCCGCGCGGTCTTATCAGCCATCGTGCCCAGCTTGTCCTGAAAACTTAAGCCCGAGAGCTTCTCTACCCAGCCAGACAGGCCGACCTTACAGTCCTCGTCATAGAAAAATGCCGCGTCGGCCAGGCGCGCGCGCAGAACGCGCTCGTGACCCGCGATAATGCGGTCATTATAGGCGGGATCCCCGTTGCTGACCACGATGAAGTGGTTATCAAGGCGCCCGCCTTCATCGGGATGCTCGATCGCGAAGTAGCGCTGGTGTGTGCTCATTGCGTCTTCGAGAATCTCGCGCGGGACCCGCAGGAAGCTCTCATCAAAAGCGCCGGTAAGCACGGTTGGGTACTCGACCAGATTGACCACCTCATCAAGCACCGCGACCGGAATCTGGGCCTCGCCATAGGGTTCAGCGGCAGCATGTATGCCGTCTGTGATCATCTTGCGCCGCAGGTCCTGGTCAACAATCACGCGGTTACCGCGCAGGACGTTTTTGTACTCATTGGGAGTAGCAATCGCGACCGGGCCATGCCCCATGAAACGGTGCGGCATCGTCGTAATACCAGAGTCCAGCGAGCCAAAGCTCACCGGTATCGACACAGAGCCATACAGGGCAAGCAACCAGCGCACGGGGCGAACAAAGCGCTCGTCGCCACTGCCCCAACGCTGCGAGCGTTTCCAGTCGAGAGTATCGATGAGCTCGGTCAGTATCTGCGGCAACAGCTTGACCGTAGACTCGCCTGCCTGCCTCACGGTCGCGCACACGTAATCGGCGCCGTTTTCCTCCCGGATTTCTGTCTGGTCGAGCCGCAGCCCCTTGCTGCGCAAGAAGCCCTCCAGTGCCCTGGTCGGCTTGCCCTCGCCGTCATAAGCGACCGCAGCGGCTGGCCCGCGGAAGTTAAGTTGCGCTGCGGCCTGACAGTCGAGCAGGCCCAGGACCCGCAGCGCCAGACGCCGCGGCGTGGCATACACCTCCACCGCCGCATAGGTCAGGCGAGCGGCGGACAGGGCGGCTTCTGCCCGTTGGCGCAGCTGTTCGACCGCAGCGTTGAGCGGGATCGAGGGCATCTCTTCGACGCCGATCTCAAACAGCAGCTCATGAGCGGATGGCTCCATCATTGCGCGCTCACCTCACTTTCTGGCGCGGACGCCGAAGGCGGCGCCGGGCTTGCATCTGGCGGCGCACTGGGGGCGTCCGGGTTTGTGGCGGCGGCTACAGGCGGCGCCGGATCGACCAGCTCCTTGTAGGCGGCGCAGCAGGCGCGCGCCAGGGTGCGCACGCGCAGGATGTAGGCGGCGCGCTCGGTCACGCTGATGGCGGCGCGCGCGTCAAGCAAGTTGAAGGTATGGCTACACTTCAGCACATAGTCGTAGGCCGGCAGCACGTAGCCAGCCTCCAGCGTGCGCAGGCACTCGCGCTCATAGGCGTCGAACTGCGCAAAAAGCAGGCCGGTGTCTGCGATCTGGAAGTTATAGGCGGAATACTGCTGCTCGTCAGCAAGAAAGACGTCGCCGTAGGTCGTCACGCGGCCACTGTCAGGCTCACGCGCCCAGACCAGGTCATAGACGCTGTCAACGCTCTGGATATACATGGCAAGGCGCTCAAGGCCATAGGTGACCTCTGAGAGTACCGGCTTGACTTCAAATCCCCCCACCTGCTGGAAGTACGTGAACTGCGTGACCTCCATGCCGTTGAGCCAGACCTCCCAGCCCAGCCCCCAGGCGCCGAGCGTCGGCGACTCCCAGTCATCCTCGACCAGGCGCAGGTCGTGCTGAGCGGGATCGATGCCGATAGTCTTCAGCGAATTGAAGTAGAGGTCTAAGATGTCATCCGGGCTCGGCTTGATGACCACCTGGAACTGGTAGTAGTGCTGCAGGCGATTGGGGTTTTCGCCGTAGCGTCCATCAGTCGGGCGCCTTGAGGGCTGCACGTAGGCTGCGCGCCAGGCCCCCGGGCCCAGCGCCCGCAAAGTCGTTGCCGGGTGAAAGGTGCCCGCGCCGACCTCCGTGTCATAGGGCTGCAGGACCACGCAACCCATATCGCCCCAGTAACGCTGGAGCGCTAATATCATGTCTTGAAACGTTAAAGGCGCCGGTGCTGCCATGATTGTCCCTTACGATCGACCACAAATGCTTGCTTTTTAGTGTAGCGCATCAGGTCGCGCGCAAGGGTGCCGGGATGATGACAGTACGCGCAGGTCACCCTGGACTACGCGCCGGAACTTGTGCTGCGCGCCGGAGCCGCAGGGCGCATGCCTCGCCGAAAATCAATCGTCGGCTTTTACGTGCAGGTACCACCAGACCGCGCCCCAGATGGCCGTAACAACCACAGAAACGCCGCAGAAGGCATACTCCATAGTCTTTAGCGGGATCCCCGCAAACCCACTCGCCTGGATTCCGCCGCCCGCCAGATAAAACATGAACCCCAGATAGGCGCCCCAGATAACAACCAGCCCCACCAGCAGCGGTATGAGTTTCTTCAGTTTCATTGTGCACCTTTCTTTAGCGATAGATCTCGCGATGATGACCGATATCAAGCACTAGCACTACGATGTCTTGATCATAGATATGGCAGATAAGACGGTAATCACCGATACGATAGCGCCACTTTCCCCTCTGATCAGCGACGAGGGGCTTGCCATGGCGCCGCGGATTGTCAGTGCCCTCCAGATTCTTCTTGATCCAGGCCATGACGATGTTCGCCTGACTTTTGTCCATCTTGCGAAGCGCTTTTTGCGCTGCTTTTTCAAAGAGAACCGAGTACTCAACCATTGATGAGTTCCAGCATCTCATCAAAGCTCAGGGGATCAGGGTTCGTTTCATGCTGTTTCATCGCTTTGTTATAAAGCATAAGATCAAGATTGTCCTCGATCTTCTCGAAAACCGCATCACGGATAAGCATTGAGGTCGAAACTCCACTGGCCTTTGCATAATCGTGAATGAACTTCGCTTCATCGTCTGATAGACGCGCCTGTATCACCGCCATCGTCGCACTCCTTGTATGACAGAGTATTACTTACAGTATTATATTGTACTACAATATGATGGGGATTTTGCACGGATCAAGCGCGCATCACTTGCGGCAAACAACCAGACCTGCCGCCAGTGGTATTAATTTCTTCAGTTTCATTGATTGCCCTTTCGATCAGTCACGAGAGATTCCAATCCGCTCCCTGAATTTCCAAAACGCGTACAGAGGAAGAATTTTATTCGTCATTTCGTCAAGTGAGGTCAGAACCGATTTTTCTGGATTGAATTTTTCGCAATACCGCGTAAGCGAGCGCGCATGTTTTGCTGTGCCAGCTTTTACTTCAATCGGAACAATATACTTTTTATCGTCTTGCACGATGAAATCCACTTCTGCCCGTGCAGAACCTTCTGCGGTCCAGTAATAGAGACTTTTGTCCTTCGTCTTGCCGTATATCTTTTTAAGCTCGCAGGCAACAAAATTTTCCGCCATCGCCCCTTTGAACTCCCGGTAGGCAGGCTCGTCGTCAAAAATGATAGCCGCAGGCAGATCGGCATGTCGGCGTAAAAACCCCACGTCAGAAAGATACAGCTTAAAAAAAGTATGGTCAGCGTACGACGAAATCGGGTAGTGAGGCTTTTCGATGTTTTCAACTTTATAGACGAGGCCTGCGTTGATAAGCCAGATGAGCGCATCTTCTAAATCTTTGGCTCTCCAGCCTTTTTTGACCTGACTGAAAATGAACTTACGATTCGCTTTTCCCAGCTGACTTGGAATAGATTGCCAAATAGCTGATATCTTTGGGTACTCTTTTGTATCTGCGTATTTCACAAAATCCTTTTGATAGCCGAGCAGAATTTCGTCCTGTTTTTTTTCGACAGCTTCAATATCTTTTGTGTCAAGCCAGATCTGCACTGCTTCCGGCATGCCACCAACAACATGAAAATCCCGATATTTCTCCAGGAGCTCCGGCCTGAAATTCTTCCAAACATCGTCTTCCAGTCGGCTTTTGTTCAGCTCCTCCGCAAGCATTGCATTTTGCGCCAAGAGAAACTCATAAAAACTCATCGGATAAAGAGTCAGGAACTCCACCTTCCCTACCGGGAAAGAGGTCCCCTTTTTCATAGCGACTCCTAAAAGAGAGCCCGCCGAGACAATATGATATTCAGGAGTGTCTTCATAAAAGTACTTAAGTGCGGTAACCGCATTGCCGCACTCCTGAATCTCATCAAAAACGATAAGGGTCTCGTGCGGTTTGATCACTTTACCGCGAACAAGCCCCAGGTCTTTGATAATCCTTTTTGGATCCAGGTCGTGCTCAAAGAACTTTCTGATGTTTGCGTCCTTGTCGAAGCGATAATAGGCAACGTCGCGATAATAGCGCCGGGAAAAATCCTCTATCAAAAACGTCTTACCGCACTGCCGTACCCCCTGCACGACAAGCGGTTTTTTTGCTGGATTGTCTTTCCAGACAACCAGATCCTGCATCAGACTACGCTCCATAGCTTTTCACCTCCGACTCTATTATACGCAATTAAAGTGCTACTTTTGTAGCAAACAACGTAAATTGCACCATTACATTAGCAAAATCTCTGCAAAATGACACTTTATTCTGACCTGCGAATGAAAAGTTGGTGCACCGATACTGATCTCTTACCCCCAGTTTCGACTAATTTAACATCAGATATTAAATTAGTCGAACTTATCCCAGCTGTTAGTCCCGCTGCATCTTAGATAGAACAAAAACAGCGAGAGCTTCAAGGAGGGCAAGATAACTTTCAAGCAGCAGATATCTTTTTCCCCGGGTTACAGTATCCTCTCATAGTCACGACGGCCATGCAGGACGCGCGCGACGGTTACCTGTTTAGCGTGCTCATCCACCCAGTAAAATGCGATATAGTTTTCAATAATCAGCTTACGGTATTCCTGCTTTAAGGGCTTCTCTGAACTATGCGCCTCATGAGAGTAGGGAAACTCGGCTAGTTTGTCTGTGACTGCCAGTATTTCTGTGGCCAGTTGCTGCGCTGCCTGTGGGCTTCCAAGCTCATGGCTGATATAACTCACGATCTCAACCAAATCCTGCCGTGCAAGCGGCAAGAAAAACACTTCGTACATTTACGCGGCCTCGATCGCTTCCCGCAGAGCCTTAAGGACCTCTTTTGATGAGTAGCGCTTGTCCGTACGCTCAGCTTCCCGCTCTGCCTCCAGCAATTTAGAATACACTTCACTTTCAAACTGCATGTTCCGAAATGCCTCCATGCTGAGAACCACCATGTCGCCATAGCCGTTTTTTGTAAGAAACACCGGCTGCTCCGTCTCATGTACGGTTTTTGAAATCTCAGCAAAGTTGTTCCGAAGATCTGATACGGGCCTAATCAAGTTCATGTATGGCACCTCCGATTCAAATTTAGCATAATTATGCTAAGTATTCAACAGGCGGCTACCAGCTTTATTCTGTTTCAGAATCAGCTACACACTTTTCATGCTGCATATGCGTTGAAATTCGCCCGCTTGCTCAAACTCAATCCGTAAATCCTGCTTAAAATGAGCAATGATGGACTGCCCAGATAGCTCGTAGGGCGTATCATTCTGGTAAAGAAAGCTTTGAACAAAAATGTGGTGATCAATTGAAAATTGCTGAATGCAATCCATAGAAATACTGACAAATTTGTACATATCGACTGGCGTAAACACCTCATCCGGGAGATTAGAAAACGCACAAAATATAGCGCCATTTGAATGTGGTCCGCGATAATAACAATAATTTCTGTTACTGAGCGCGCAAGTCACCACGGACATACTGTGCCCATTAAACACATCAGAGAGCTCAAATTCAGCAGTAGTCAGCGCATCCAAACTCATTTGCTCACCTGTCCTTTTTGTCTGTTTGGACAGCTCTGTAACTTCTTCAGGAAAGTGATTGATGTTTTCCCATCCCCAAAGCCACGAATTAGAAGAGGCTGATTCGCTTCCGATAAATTGCAGTGGGAAAGCTTCCTTGCCAAAGGTAATAACACCTTCAGTGAAATCAACATTCCAATCTTGTCCTCTGACAACCAAATCAGAACAAGTCTGCTGATTTGCCATAACCTTACCAAGACTTGCAGAAAACACCTCATACCAATTGTCTTTTCTGATAGTAATACCGCTATCAAATAAGTGCTTTTTGATAGCGGGTACCGATAGTGTTTCCTTTTTGAAAAAGCTCATTCTCTTGTCCTTTTATCCGGTGTATTGAAGAGGTATTGTTGCTGAAAGAATTCTAATGCTTTGAGCTTGGCGGGAAAATGCTCTTGGGCGAAGGTGATGGTCAGGGTGAAGAGGTCGCGGAGGAGGTCGGAGAGCAAATCGTAGGCGGCGGCTTCGGCGAAAGTGGCGCCCAGGAGAGTGCGCAGCCACGCAAGTGCTGCGGCGGGGTAGCTTTCGAGTGGGATGAACTGGCCGGCGCCACAGGTGACGCAGATGACGCCGCCTGCCTCAGCTGACCAGCAGAAGCGCTCGTCGGTGGCGGCTGAGGTGGCGTCAGCTGCAGCGGTGAGACAGGGGGACGGTTCTCTTGTCTCATTAATAAATGAGACAAGAGAACCGTCCCCCTGTCTCACCGCTGCAGCTGAGCTGACAAAAGTGACCGGGTCACTTTTGTCAGGTGGCTGGCTGACTGCGCGACCACAGATGGCGCATTCTTCGAGAATGGGACGATAGCCGAGGACGGCGAAGAGTTTCAGCATCCAGGCTGCCAGAAGTTGAGGAGCCACCTCGGCGGGGCTTGCGTCCATCACGTCGAAGAGGGCCGAAGACATCTGATAGAGAAACTCGGTGGCCTGGGCCTGTTCGGCTACGACCTGGAGCATTTCTGCGGCGACGCTCGCAACAAGCAGCTTGTCGTAGTCATCACGCAGGCTGGCGTGCGGTGTGACGGTGCGCACATCGCTTACGATGTCGAGGTTGCGACCCACCGCAAATTGACCTTCCAGCACCGTGAAGGGCTCAACCCGCGCGCCGAGCTTTGACCCGGGCTTGCGCGCGCCTTTTGCCACCGCGCGCAGCTCGCGGCCATCGGTCGCTATCAGGGTGATAATGAGATCGGTCTCCCCGAGCTTGGTTTTCTTGAGCACGGTGGCGCGTGCGTTGTAGGTCGGCATATGTGCTCGCCAGTCCCCGCCCCGAACTTAGTCGCCGTAACCGAAGCGGCGGATCTGCGCGGCGTCGCGGCGCCAGTTCTTCTTCACTTTAACCCGCAGGTCCAGGAATACTTTTGTCCCCAGCAAACGCTCCAGATCAACGCGAGCCTCGCTGCCGATGCGCTTTATCTGCGCGCCGCCTTTGCCCACGACGATGCCCTTCTGGGACTCCTGCTCAACATAAAGAACTGCATAGGTGCGCGTGAGCCTGCCGTCCGGCGTCTGCTCCAGATCATCAAGCGCCACGCCAATGGCATGGGGCACCTCATCAAAGGTCAGGCGCAGAGCCTTCTCGCGGATGAATTCCGCGATCATCACTTCGAGCGATTGATCGGTCGTCATGTCCGCCGGGAACCAGCGCGGACCTTCCGGCAGCGTAGCGGCGACCGCCTTGACAAACTCCGAAAGTCCTGCGCCCGTCGGCGCAGCCGTCTCAAGGATCGCGGCAAAGTCCGCCAGTTCTGCGACTGCCGCACGCTGCGCTGCGATCTGCTCAGGTGTAGCAAGATCGCACTTGGTCAGCACGGCCAGACGCGGCGCCTTTGCGCTGGCGCCCGCAAGCAGCTCAGCCACCCAGCGATCTCCCGCCCCCACCGGCTGGGTCGCGTCCACCAGAAAGCAGAGCGCGTCGGTGTCTTCAATCGCCTTATAGGTCGCACGGTTGACTTCCTCGCCCAGGGCGTCATGCGGCTTGTGCAGCCCCGGCGTATCGATCAGCACGATCTGGGCGTCGCCCGTGTTCAGGATGGCGCGCAGACGGTGGCGCGTGGTCTGCGCCCGATCGCTCGTGATGGCGACCTTCTCACCCACCAGTGCGTTGGTCAGCGTTGACTTGCCCGCGTTGGGGCGACCCACCAGCGCGACAAAGCCACTATGAAAGGAAGGTCTCAAGTCCTCTTCAGCGGGCTTCATCAGAATCTTTCTTCACTAGAGCATGGATACTGATCCAAAGAAGAAACAGAATGGCAAGGAAAAGTAACAAAATGCAAATCCAGAAATTGATATCGCAATACCCGGTATCAGTTCCTCCAGATACCATCAAACCCAAATAATGTCTGCGATATATAAGCTTCGGCACAAACACCCAACAGCCAATCACAACTGACCCAAGCGCTGCCATCAACACTGCCCCAGCCGCCGCGTCCTTGGCGTGTTTGGCCAGCGGATGCTGCCCCGGGCTGGCCAGGTCGACGACCGCCTCGACCGCCGAGTTCAGGATTTCAAGAGACAGGACGCCAAAGATGCACAGCAACACCGCCGCCAGCTGCCAACCACTCACACGGAAAAACGCAGCAGCCGCGCCAACCAGCAGCGCGACACAAACCTCGATCCGCGCGTTACGCTCATAGAGCAACACCCTGAACAGCCCCGATGCGGCGCAGATAAAGCTGCGCCCCAGACTCTGCTGCGGCACTGGCGATCCGCTGTTCACCGGTTGATCTCCCAGGCGCCCAGTATTGACTGTTCGCGATTTTCCATTGCCTCGGCGTCGGCGGGCTCGATGTGATCGTAGCCCAGCAGGTGCAGCACGCCGTGTACCAGCAGCAGGTTGAGTTCCGCCTCGATAGTCTGGCCGTAGTCGCGCGCCTGCGCCTCGGCAATCGCGGGCGCGATGATGATGTCGCCCAAAGTTACGGGCTCCCCGTCTGAGACCATCATTTGCGGGTCATCGCAGGGAAAGCTCAAGACATCAGTCGGGCCCTGCTTGTCACGGTAGCGCCCGTTAAGCTCCGTCATCTCGTCCACATCAACCAGCGCGATCGAGATCACACAGGCCTCAGGCGCTTCCTCGCGCTCAAGCGCAAAGCGCGCCAGGCGCACAAAGGCCTGCAGGTCAAGTATCTCTGGCTCACGATGCGATATGATCTGGACTTCCATCACTGATCCTTGTCCTCTATACCTGCTGACAGAATTACCCCTGGGGTAATTCTGTCAGCTGTCCTCCATGTCTGACAGCTCCATCTGCTTAGTTCCACTCTCATATTCATGATAGGCCGCCACAATGTGCTGGACCAGGCGGTGGCGCACGATGTCTTTGCCGGAGAGCTCCACAAAGGCGATGTCATCAATGTGGGTGAGCACCCGCGTGACGTCCTTAAGACCAGATTGCCCGCGCTTCAGGTCGATCTGGGTCACGTCTCCCGTCACCACGATCCGGGAATTGAATCCCAGGCGGGTCAGAAACATCTTCATCTGCTCGCGCGTGGTGTTTTGCGCCTCATCCAAAATGACAAACGAGTCATTGAGCGTCCGGCCGCGCATGAAGGCGAGCGGCGCGATCTCGATGACGCCCCGTTCAATCAGCGCCGTCGATTTTTCCGCGTCCATCATGTCAAAGAGCGCATCGTAGAGTGGGCGCAGGTACGGGTCAACTTTTTCCGTCAGCGTGCCGGGGAGAAATCCCAGGCTCTCGCCTGCTTCGACTGCCGGGCGCGTGAGTATTATGCGGCTGACCTCCTTGCGCTTGAGCGCCTCAACGGCAAGCGCCATGGCCAGGTAGGTCTTGCCCGTGCCAGCAGGCCCGATGCCAAAAGTGATCGTGTGGGTCCGCACGGCGTCAAGGTAGGCTTTCTGGCCGGCGGTTTTGGGCCGGATGACGTGGCCGCGATGCGTCGTGACGACGTCTGCGGACAGCTCGCTGGGGCGCGCGGTGCCGTGCGTCAGGCTGTCGATTGCACCTTCGACCAGCGTGCGCGTCAGCGTCTCGCCGTGGCTTACCAGGCTGGTCAGCTCTTTGAAGAGCGCCTGGAGCGTGGCCACCTCAAAGGCGTCGCCGCTCAGCTTGACGAGGTTGCCCCGCACGCTGATGTCTGCGGCAAAGCGCTCCTCTATCAGGCGCAGCCAGGTATCGCGCTCCCCTAAAAGCACGACCGGATCAAGGTCAGGCGGAAGCGTCAGTTCAAGAGTGCTCCGGGTCGGAGCCGGAGCCGGAGCCGAGGTCGGAGCCGGAGCCGAGGTCGAGGTCGGGGTCGAGGCGCTGGAGGCGCCGTCATTCAGTGAGGTCGCGGTCATATCAACGTTCATCAGCCATAAAGAACAGGGCCACGGTGCCCGGCCCCGAATGGGCGCCGATAACCGGATCGATGATGTTGAAGATGATGTCGTCGCGTGTCACCCCAAAACGCTCGCAGACCAGGTCAACCACGTAGAGCGCGTCCTCTTCGCAGTCGCCGTGGCTGACGGCAAGCAGGCTTGAGTCGAGCGGTCGGGTCACGGTCTCCTCCATGCGATCGACCAGCGCCTTGAGCGACTTGCGACGGTTGCGCACTTTGGCGACCGGCACCAGTTTGCCCTCGGTATCAAAGTGAAGGATCGGCTTGACGTCAAGCAAGGTACCCGCCATCGCTGACGCGCGCGACAGGCGCCCGCCGCGAAACAGGAACATGAGGTCATCAACAGTAAACGCGTGCCCCATGTGCAGGATGTTGGCATCCAGCCAGGCACAAACCTCGTCGAAGCTGGCGCCCTCTTCGTCGCGCAGGCGCGCGGCCTTAAGCGTCAGCAGGCCCTGGCCCAGACTGGCCGCCAGGCTGTCGATCGCGGCAAAACGGCGCCCGGGGTACTTTTCCTGCTGCTCGGCAAAGTAGTTGCTCACCACGTTGTAGGAGCCAGATATTCCCGATGAGATTCCCAGGTAAAGCACATCCTCATCGCTTGATTCGATGATCGGATCAAGCACCTCGCTGCAGCTCCCATAGCTGATGAGCGAGGTAGAAAACGCCTCGCCTTCGCGCATCATGCGATAAAAGCTCGCCAAGTCAATGTCTTCGCCTTTAAGGTAACTGAAATACTCCTTGTCGCCGCTGTGAAAACCCATGGGGAGTATTTTCAGGTCATAACGGTCGATAAGTGCAACGGGCAGATTGCTTGAGTTGTCCCCAACAATGATAAAAGACATCAGTCCTCCGATACGTCCGGGGCGGATAGTCCAGCCGGCTTACTCTTTGCGTCCCTCATGCTCTTCATCATATCAAATGGGAGCGAGAGGAGCTCCCCTGTCAGGCGGTCTGCGGCAGAAATCCTCATGCTGAGGTGCTCGCGCGAGGTCAAAGTTGCCTGGCCGCAGGCCGGATCTATGCGTTCGACCACCCATTCCAGCATGCGGCCAAGCTGGCTTTGCGCGTAGGCGGCGGCAAGCTCTGCTGAGAGCTCGCGCAGGCGCGCGGCGCGCGCGGCGACCTGCTGGGGATCAAGCGGCGACAGGCTTGCCGCTGGCGTGCCCGCGCGGGGGCTGAAGCGAAACACGTGTATCTTCGAGACGGCTTGCGCGCGGCAAAATTCACAGGTCGCCTCAAAGTCGGCGTCAGTTTCTGTGGGAAAGCCAACAATCACATCGGTGGTGACGGCGGTCTGTAGCGCCGCCGCGCGCACGCGGGCCAGCGCCGTCGTAAAGTCCGCCGTCGTATAGCGACGCCCCATCGCCTCCAGCACGCGGTCAGAACCTGACTGCAACGGAATATGGAGGTGCTCACAGAGGATGCCTTCTGCCAGCAGCGCGCACAGCTCGTCGGTAACATCCGGCGGCTCAATACTTGAAAGCCGGATGCGATGGATGCCTGTCTGCTCATGAAGATTACGGATGAGCGCCGGCAGGTCAGCGCTGGTCTCCGGGTCACAGTAGCGCCCGATGTTGATCCCCGTGAGCACGATCTCCTGGGTGCCACCTTGCGCCAGTTCCGCCACCTGCTGCAGGAGATCCGCCATTCGCATCGACCGACTCGCTCCGCGCGCATAGGGCACGATGCAGTACGCACAGAAGTTCTCGCACCCATCCTGCACCTTAACCGCCACCCGCGTATGAAAGGAGGCGTCCACCGCAGCAACGGCACGAGCAGAGGGGGCGGTATCGGAATCCCGATACGGGGAGGAGGCCGCAGGATCATCCGACAAAGCCCGCGTCTCGGAAACCGACCGAAGCGTCGGTTTCAGCGGGCGACTCGGATAGCCGGAGGCCGACCTGGGGCCCCAAAACTGAATCCCGTCACCGATCCCGCTGCGGACAACCACGACTTTCTCACTCAACGCCGCCAGCTCATCAGCGTGCATTGCTGCGCCGCAACCCGTCACGAGCACCTGCTCAACACGCGGCAGCGAGGCGGCGTGCCTCACCCCTTTGCGTACCTTTGCGTCGGCCTCGCCGGTGACGGTACAGGTATTGATGACATAGAGCTGCGCCTGCTCCTCGTCGCGCACCAGCTCGTGGCCGGCAGCTACAAAACGGGCCGCAAGCTCCTCGCTTTCCACCTGGTTGACTTTGCAGCCATAGGTTCGGATGTAGATGCGCATGGTCGAAGCGTCCCTCTTCGGTCAGTTGCCGCTGATCCAGTCTTTAAAGTCCTCAACGCCTTGCTTAAAGCCGCGAATCCTCTCTCCGATGCCGCCTTTACTTGCCAGCTCATCGGCATCTGACGTTGGAGTATCACCCAGCTCGGCGCTCAGCTGCTGCAGGAGTTCCTCGGCTTTCGAGCTAACTTTTTTGGGAACTATGACGTCACAATAGAAGATGAGGTCGCCGCGCTGATCGGCCTTGTGGAGCTGGGGCATACCGGCGCCCTTAACGCGTATGCGATCCTTTGTCTGCGCGCCTGCGGGGACTTCGACCTTAACGGGCTCCAGCAAGCCCTCGACCTCCTTGACCGTGCCCAGCGCCGCCTCGGTAATGCTGATCGGCAGCCGGGCGTGGAGGTTGGCGCCCTGGCGCTCAAAGCGCTCGTGAGCGCCCACGTGAACCGTGAAGATGAGGTCGCCGCCTCTAGCGCCACGGATGCCCGCCTCGCCCGCCTCGCGCTTGCGAATGGTCTGCCCGTCGGCGATACCCGCCGGAATCTCCAGCGTGAAGGTTTCGCGGTCGATGACACGCCCGGAGCCTTCGCACTCATGGCAGGGGTTGGCGATGCGCGTACCGGTGCCGCCGCAGGTCTGACACGGCGCGGCAGTCTGCATGGCGCCAAAGAGTGTCTGGCGATAGCTGACCGTCTGGCCCGTGCCGCCGCAGGTGGGGCACTTGGCCGGCGCGCTTCTGTCGGCCGAGCCGGTCGCCCCGCACTCATCGCAAGGCGCCAGACGATCGTAGCGGACTTCGCGGTCGATACCGCGCGCAGCTTCCTCAAGCGTGATAGATATCTGCATCGCCATGTCGCGACCCTCAAGCGTCACCCGCTGGCCACGCCCGCTCACGCCGCCAAAAAATGAGCTGAACAGGTCGCTCAAGTCAAAGGCGACTCCACCTGCGCCGCCGCCAAAGATGTCGTCATAGCCGCCAAATCCGCCGTTGCCGCCCACGGTACCAAACTGGTCGTACTGGCGCCGCTTGTTGGGGTCAGACAGCACGTCATAGGCCGCGTTCAGCTCCTTGAAGCGCTCCTCTGCATCCGGCGCGTTGCTCACGTCAGGATGGCACTCGCGCGCCTTGCGGCGAAAGGCCTTCTTTATTGTTTCGCTGTCGGCGTCGCGCGACACCCCCAGCAGGTCGTAGTAATCAGATCCGGCAGAGGCCAAAGCTCACTCCTTGTAACAGAGCAAGCGCCCTCTCAGGCGCCCGCCTCACAGTTTTTGTACAGAACCCCTATTATAGCAGCTTGCCCCTTGCTCCACGCCCACCCTATCTGGGCTCCGCCGCCTCCTTCGCCGCCCATTCGCTACAGGTACTTGCTGGCTTCGCGGATCGAGAGTGGAGCCATCTGGTCGCGGTGCGCGTCAATGAAGGCGCCCACCCACTCGGGGTCGATCTTGCTGTAAGCGCGCAGAGCCCAACCGATCGCCTTCGTGATGAAGAACTCCGTCTGCCCCAGGTTGTTCACGAGGATGCGGCTCAGGAGCTCGGTATCGGTCCGCTCCTTGCGTAGCAGCTGATGATCGATCGCCAGACGCCGCAACCAGAAGTTATCATCAACGCTCCAGGCAAGCAGGGTCTTGTTGACCTCGGGATAGCTCAGCGCGATGTTGCCAACGATCGTATCAAGGCTGTCGACGGTATCCCACCACGACTTTGTGGTGGCAAGGCGCTTGATACGGGGGATATCTTTGGGCGTGAGCACCTTCTCCATCACATGCAGATAGTCAAGCGCCAGATACTGGAACTCGCGCTCATCGCGCGCCCAACAGGCGTCAATAAAGCCCCAGTCAACCTCGACCGCCTTGCGCGCCGCTTTGAGGAAGTCCTTCGCCAGCGCCCTGCGACAAGGCGTCTTGATCCCCAGATACGGAAACTGATCGCGCATATAAGCGCTCATAGCCACCGCCTGCTCCGCATCAGCCTCCGCTTCAAACGCCGTAAATAGTTCTTGATAGCCCATCAACTACTCCTCCCTGTCAACAGAAGCTTCTGGTGCCTTCGGCAATATAACGAGCTTCCTCAGGACTGTTTCTATCCAGGGATACCGAGTGCGATAATCGTCATTTCGCATGTAGCCACACACGCGCTCATCATGCTGAAAATACCAAGGAAGCAACACGATATAGAAGTATGAGATACACAAGCCAAAAAACAACGAGAACACACCAAGCGTGATATCTGTCGCATCTCCTTTAATGAAGTAAGGAATAGTAGATTTGATGAATGCCAGAGGTATGGCAACAACACGAATGGCGCTTGCAAAAAATAGAAGCGGCATGAAAATCGCTTTGCGACCTACTACGAGTATCATCGCCGCAAGAGTGAGTGATGATATCGTGACGGAAACTCCAAACTGCATCCACCAGAAAATTGAAGAAGATTCGCTTGTGCTACTCGCCGTCAATATATTGCTGATAAGGCCGAAGAGTGAAAGAATCGAAAGCGAGATAACCCAGAATAGTATCCAGCCGCCAAGCTTGGTATAGTCACGATTCTTCTTCCGGGGCCAGGGTTCTTTGGGCACAAAGGTGCTCGTTGGCTTGGTTTCAGTCACCGGAGCAGGCGTCGTCGAGGCTAGCTGTAAGCTACTTGCATCAGATGCCGGCAGCCGCCCCGGGCGCAGCGTGCCGCAGACCGGACAGACCAACTCACTCTCCGGAAACTCAGTTCCGCACCGTATACAAGCGCTCATAATCCCCATCCTTTGTTATTAATACCGACTACCGCTCAACTTAATAATCTCCAGCTAACTGCATATTAGTGGAGCCTGAAACTTCCAAATGCCAAGTCCCCGCAATACATTCGAATGTTTCATCCCGCAAGTAAAAAAGATAATGATTGAGAACTGACGTATCGAGACCAGATGCCACGATGATTGGATTGGGAAAAGTGGTTTGCCAATCCGAATCTTTCACAAGATAAAACTCACCCCAAGGTACTCCATATTTTTTATATCTGCTCTGATTGAAAATATTAAATCCCTCATCATTGGGTGGCCCCATTCGATATTGAAAACAGTTAGAGAAAGTCAAGGCGCCAATATCGCCCTCAGAAAAATCCTTAAACTTAAACGCATTCATATAAAACAACAACGTGACACTGACGCCCGATACTTCTACACGAGGACAAGGGGCATTCGGCTCAGCATTCCAAGTAGTATTTAAGTGAACAAATTCTATCATCAAATTTCCCGCATCCTTTGTGGCCGATGGGTGGGAGTGGTACAAGAAAGTCAGTGTATAGGGTAGTGCCAGATGCAATATACCTGGTAAGATGTGCAGAGTACTGGGCTTAAGTTGTGAAAGAGGGATCGAACCTCAGGAATGGCCCGCCACTCCACCGGGCCGACATTGACCTTCGTCGGCATAGGATACACTCGCCCTTATCTTGTACCACGTTCCCATGTGGGAGGCGTGTCAGATATCGATCTGCCAGTTCGCCTCTTGGATCTCCAGGTTCACATCGCGGATGCGGATAGCAAGCTCATCAGCTTCTTTTTGGAGGTCGGCTGCGCTGATGGTTCCCACCCAGCGAATCTCACGCGTGCCATAAGCAGCAGGCTTCACCACCGATTCAGCCGCCGCCTTGATGAAGGAGTG
>Ga0123357_10000528_pt1 | contig 37495 bp, 24 predicted proteins | sample TergutEmb28metaG_FD_89873 | JGI IMG/M metagenome (GOLD analysis project Ga0123357, IMG submission 89873) | Embiratermes neotenicus P4 segment gut microbial communities from Petit-Saut dam, French Guiana - Emb289 P4 | ecosystem: Host-associated > Arthropoda: Insects > Digestive system > Gut ... | reverse complement strand
TTTGAACAATTAATGCAAAATTATGCGCTAATTATCAATTCATTACAGATAACATTTTCTAATGGTGTCCATTAGAAAATTAAATATTTGTTAACAATTGTCCTAATGGACATTTTGGGATAAAAACAGGGTTTTGCTGGTGTGCCAAAATTGTTCAATAACTTGTTTTAACCGGATGTAATTTAGCGTCGAGAAGAAGAGATGTTATATTGCTACAGATTTGCAGCGAGCCACTTTCGCATTTCGTCTACAGATTTTCCGCGTCGGAAGGCATAATCGGCAAGTTGAGTTTCATCTATTTTTCCTATCATAAAATATTTTGATTTCGGATGAGAAAAATAAAGTCCGCACGCCGATGAGTTTGGAAACATCGCTCCATTTTGCGTCAGTTTGATATCTAACTTGCTGAAATTTATTATTTTATCCAAATCGAAAATAATTGACTGGTCGGGTAGAGACGGATAACCCACAGCCGGACGAATGCCCTGATAATCGTTTTTTAGAAGTTGTTTCGGTTCAAAAATTTCATTTTTAGAATAATTCCAAATTTGTGTGCGAACAAGGTAATGCAAATATTCGGCAGATGCCTCCGCTAATCTATCTGCAATAGTTTTAATTAATATTGAATTGTAATTATCGTTCACTTTCAGAAAATTGTCGGATAAATTTTCGGCGCCATGTACCGAAATAGCAAACACACCAATTTCATCATTTTTTTCATTTAAAAAATCACAAAGCGAATAACAAAAACCATCGCTTGAAGGGTGTTGCTGCCTCAACATCGGCAATGTTAAAATATCGTTTTTGGTGGAAATAATAATATCTTCTCCTTGTGTGTGAGCAGGAAAAATTCCCACAAAGGCATTGATTTTTAATAAATTGTCTCTAATAATTTTTTGTAGTAAAACATTTGCCTCTGCTTGAAGATGTTGTTTTTGTGCCTCTTTTTCTTCGTTATATGCGCCTGCAAGTTGCCACGCTTTGAAAAAGAAAGTCCAATTAATAAGTGCAATAATATTATTTACAGGAATATTTTGATAAGAAATTGTCATTTTATTTTTTTATTTTCAACTTCTTTCCGACACTGACTTTCGACCCACTTATGTTATTCCATTTTTTCAAATTGTTGACCGACACGCCATATCTTGCTGCAATGGAAGAAATCGTTTGTCCCTTTCGGACAGTGTGATAACGTATTGTGCCTTTGTAATATTCCGCAGCAGTTTGTGCCTCAACCTCATCTCGGCGATTGATAAGTTCATCTGCCTTGTATGCAACGATAGAATCGTAGCGGGTCAAAAACATATCAATATAGTTAATCGGCAGGCGTAACGGATATGCTTTTAACTGCGAACCGGGAATAATATCCTGTCTGTACTGAGGATTGATATTTTTCAGTTCGTCGTATGGAATATTAATAACAGAACTAATTTGTTGAAAATGAATACGTTCATAAATTAAAATGGTATCTGTAAGTGCAGGTAATTCAGGTACCATCGCACAAAGATTATGTTCTGCTGCAAATTCAAAAGTATAGTTTGCAGCAATAAAAATTGGGACATAGCCACGCGTTTCTCTTGGCAAATATGGATAAATAGCCCAATAATCTGTTTTTCCACCCGAGCGCGATATTGCTTTGCGAACATTTGCCGGACCACAATTATAGGCGGCAATTGCAAGGTGCCAGTCGCCAAACATTTCATACAAATCGGATAAATAGTCGGCGGCTGCGTAAGTTGATTTTATAGGGTCGAGGCGCTCATCTACCAAACTATTGATTTCCAGATTATATGATTGTGCAGTTTGCGCTATAAATTGCCACAAACCCACTGCTTTTGCTGAAGAAACGGCTGTCGGATTGAAAGCAGACTCTATTACAGGTAAATATTTCAGTTCCAAAGGGAGACCTTTCCGTTCCAATATTTCTTCAATAATCGGAAAATAATATTTACTGCTGCCGAGCATGTACTCGGTTGATTGCCGATGCCTAATAGTATAACTGTCAATATAACTTCTAACTATCTCATTATAAGGCGTTTCCATTATATACGGCAAACTTGCAAGGCGTTGTTTGTAAATGGAGTCGGGTACAACATTCGGGTCGGTACTTTTTCGCTTACATTCTGCATCGTATTTGCCTCTTAGACGCGCCCATTTTTGCATTTTTTCCTCAAAAGACTTTAATTCTGAAGCATCGGCTGGTTGGTCGGTTATATCAGGCGGAGACACTTTAATCTGTACAGTTGTGTCGGTTGTGTTAGTTTTGCGAAAAATATTTTTATTTTGTGCAGATAAATCATTGATTATTATTATTTTAAAAATAAATAATATATAAAAGATTATTTTTGGAATGTTCATTGAAATTTCTTTTTGTTATTTTTTTTGATGGGAAAATATAAAAAATTATACGTTTTTGGCAAAGGTAAGCAAAATTATTATTTTCAGCAACTTAATTTACAAAAAATAAGTAACTTTTGTGTTTTTTTTAGAAATTCAAACTTAATTGAACTCCGAACGCATTTGAATTTTTTTTCGATTGAATTTGTGCGCTGTTTATAACCGCAGGATTAACTCTCATCGACAAATCGGGTGAAATATCAAAGTTGAATAGTTGGGCATCGACATAAGCATCAAGCACTGTTAAACCATAGTAAAGTACTGAAATTAAGACACTTAAATCGCGGTAACGTCTATAATTATCTTGTCCGGATTTTAAACGTTGTGTTAAATTGTTTATCCCTCCGGGGTAATTTTCAATTGTATATCCCTTTGGAAGTAAATCCAAATAACTGTTCGTGTTGGGATTATTGTCAATAATATCTCGATAAGCATTTTTGTAGGAATTATATTGCGTTCCGTTCCAAGTAATTGCGTAGGCACATACTAAAAATCCGCCATAGACGATAGGTAATTTCCAATATTTTCTGTTAAGAATTTGCCCCATTCCGGGAACAATAGCGCCAAACCATACAACTTTATTGGCATCAACACCATTAAAACGCAGAGTATCAGGCAATTTATTTTTATTATTTTGCAAAACAAAAATTGAAGAATCGGTGTGTAATAAAACGCTGTCGGGCGTTGTTGGTACAATGATAACGCTGTCGGATGGAGCAGAGGCAATACTTTGGGCGGGCGTAAAAGTTTGTGCATCAATATTATTTATAAAAAAAAATATTAATACAAAAAGAAAACATAATATCAAATGAATTTTTTGAAACATCAAAATTACTCAATCTTATCCAGCAGATTCATTATTGTCATCATTTCGTTGTCGTTATTAAATGGGATTTCAATCTTTCCTTTGCCTTTTGTGTTACAAACAAACTTCACACTTGTTCCAAAGACGCTACTTAATTGCGATTTTATGTCTGAATAAATCTCCAATTTTTCAATCGGATTTTTTTCTTTTTGTGTTTTTTCTTTTGTATTATTTGCCTGCTTAGCAAGTTGTTCAACCCTGCGCACCGAATAGCCGTTTTCTACTGTTTGTTCGTAAATGTTCAACATTTTTGCCGTATCGTCGATGCTCAAAAGCGCTCGCGCATGTCCCATGTCAATTTTTTTATCTTTTATGCCCATCTGAATTTCAGCAGGCAAGCGCAACAGACGCAAATAATTGGCAACAGTAGCACGATTTTTCCCTACTCGCTCACTGAGGCGTTCCTGCGTCAGTTTGTATTCTTCTATTAACCTGTTGAACGAAAGAGCGATTTCCACGGCGTTAAGGTCTTCGCGCTGGATATTTTCAATCAACGCCATTTCCATAACCTGCTCGTCGGCAGCGGTTTTAATGTAGGCGGGAATTGACGTCAATCCAGCCATTTTTGCCGCACGGAGTCGCCGCTCGCCTGCAATGATAAGGTATGTACCGTCTTCGTTTTTGCGTAAAGTAACCGGCGTAATCACTCCTAATTCGTTTATTGAGGCGGCAAGTTCTTCCAATGTTTCTTTGTCAAAATGTGAACGCGGCTGATTAGGATTTGCGTTAATAATCGCTATTTCGACCTCGTTGATAGACGACGAGCCGCTTGTTTTTACATCACTTGTATCTATGAGCGCCCCAAGCCCTTTACCCAAACCTGTTTGTTTTGCCATTTTTTATTATTTAATTTTATTTTGCAAAAGTAATAAAAAAAATTATGTTTGTAAAGTTACAGTAGAAAAGGTTATAATCAACAAGGCAATTTATACCATATTATTCATTAGAAAAGGCATAAATGTAAAGACATTAAAAAGAGCAAAACAAACTATTGTTAAAATTCTTATGTTATCAAAAGGATTATGATGCAAATTCTTTAAAAATTATTTTCTGCAAAAGAGCAAAGCAGCATTAACACCCCCAAAACCGGATAACATTTTAATAAAATATTTTTTATTGCAAAAATGATTTTCTATTGAAATATGGATATGATTTTCAAAGTCCTGTGCGTTGAAATTCATTGATTTAAGTATTATATTTTTCTCGAATGCTTTAGCAGAAATAATGGTTTCCAACACTCCGGCAGCACCCAAAGTGTGTCCAAACACCGCTTTTAACGAATTTACATCTACATTTTCCAATCCTGCTCGAACAATAGCATTGGCTTCCATTGCATCGTTATATAAAGTTGCTGTGCCATGTGCATTGATAAATGCAATTTCTTTTATATCAATATTTTGCAAAATAAATTTCAAAGCATTGTAACTTCCTTCTCCATTTTTCGATGGTGCAGAAATATGGCTTGCATCGTTGCGTATTGCTCCAGCAAGCAATTGCAAAGAATTACCGTTTGTATCTTGACTATTGCTAAAAATTAACGTTGCTGCGGCTTCGCCCAAATTCAATCCATTTCTATCTCTATCAAATGGTCGACACAGTTCTAGTGAAAGAGCTTTGAACGACTCAAATCCGGAAATGATAAATTTCGACAAAAAATCTACTCCCGTAACAACAGCGTAATCATAATTGCCCAACTGCAATTGCCGCATTGCAACTATTTGTGCCGCTGCACCTGAAATGCAGGCGTTTGAAACGACTATCGGAGTGTTAGGATTTTTGAAAAAACGAGCAATTGTCTCTGCTGTCTTCCATAAAAAAACATGGGATTGTGGGTCAAGTGCGCAATTATATGGCTGGTGTTCAAGCAAATCAATATTTCCCTTTGTTGTTGATAAAATTATTATTGTCCTTTTGCTCGACAAATTGACTTGTGCTTGCCTATTTGCAAAAAAAACAGATAAAATAGTTGCTTTTTCAAGGTTGGTATAATTATTTTTAGATGATATTTTTTTAAACTCGTCGCATAATTTTTCCTTATCAATTAACGATGCCATAAATGGATGGGGTAAGTCAAAAGTACCTATTTCGTAATGTTTTACACCGGAAACTCCATTTTGGGAGGCAGAAAAATTTTCTTCTGTGGAAAAACCGAGCGCAGATATTATATTTGTTCCAGAAATAATCATTTTAAATAAAAGTTTTTCCATTTTTTAAAAAATTCCGGCAATTCCCACATCAAATTAAAAGTCTTATCTAAAAAGACCTGAACAGAATAGCCGGAAGCAACTATCTGATTGTCGGGTAGGGAGCGGATTGTATAGTCAAAAATCAATTTCGCAGCATCGGTATTGCGGTATGCAATTTCAATTTTGGCTCTGTCCTTGTATTTAAGGGGACGTTTGTATTCAAAATGCAATTCAACCAATGGCGCATAAAAACCATGCTCAAACATATATAAATATTCCAAATTGAACTCTTTACCGAATTTTTCGCGAGCATCTTCAAAATATAGCGGATATGCACCGTGCCATACAATTCCCATAGAATCAACCTCTGAAAAGCGAATCTCAAATTCTTTTTCGGTTTTTAACAGCATAAAATTGAAGAAAAAATTGGAAATTTTAAATCCTATCGTTTAATTAGTATTATTGATAACCGGCGACAAAATTCGCAAAATATTTCTTAACAACCAAAAAAAATTAGAATAATGAAATTTATTTATATCTGTTTTATTCTAAAAAACGCTTACCTTTGCATTTTTTATTGGTCTTATAATCAAAAATATAATTTTTCTTAATGATTTCGGTAAATAATTTGGCAATACAATTCGGGAAGCGGGTGCTGTTTTCTGATGTTAATATGAAATTTACAGCGGGTAACTGCTACGGTATTATCGGTGCAAACGGTGCCGGAAAATCTACTTTGCTGCGGATTCTCAGTAGCGAACTCGACCCCACACGCGGAACAATCTCTTTTGGTACAAACGAGCGGCTATCGGTTTTGCAGCAAGACCACTTTGCATACGAGGAACTGGCTGTTATTGATACGGTTATTCAAGGCAATGATGTTCTTTGGAAAATACAGCAGGAAAAAGATGCAATATATCTAAAAGAAGATTTTTCGGAAAAAGACGGCATACACGCATCGGAACTGGAAGAAAGATTCAACGAATTGGGCGGATGGACAGCACAAAGCGATGCCGCTGCACTGTTGAGCGGAATGGGAATTGCCGAAGAAAAACATTATTTATTAATGAAAGAATTGAGCGCCAAAGAAAAAGTTAAAATCTTGTTAGCAAGAGCGTTATTCGGCAACCCTGACAATCTTTTGCTCGACGAACCGACAAATGACCTTGATGTACAAACGGTTATCTGGCTCGAAAATTATTTGGTAAATTACGAAAATACGGTGCTTGTTGTCTCTCACGACCGTCATTTCCTTGATGCTGTAAGTACATATACCGTTGATATTGATTATGGAAAAATAAAACTTTTTGCGGGGAATTATACTTTTTGGTACGAATCGAGCCAACTTGCACTGCGCCAACAGCAAATGCAAAATAAAAAAACAGATGAAAAACGCAAAGAATTGGAAGAATTTATTCGCCGTTTCAGCGCCAACGTTGCAAAGTCGAAGCAGGCAACAAGTCGCCGAAAGATGCTCGAAAAACTTAATGTAGAAGATATTCAACCATCGACGCGTAAATATCCCGGAATAATTTTTACCCCAGAACGCGATCCGGGAAATATGGTTTTGGAAATGAAAAATCTCGGGAAAACGCTTGCCGATGGAACTGTTCTTTTTGATAATGTAAATTTTAATGTTGAAAAAAACGACAAAATCGCCTTTATTAGCCGCGATACACGTGCAATGACTGCTTTTTTTGAAATAATTACAGATAATGATAAAAATTTCAGAGGAACCTACAACTGGGGTGTAACTATAACTTCCGCTTATTTGCCGCTTGATAATTCGACATTTTTCGATAATAATTTGAATCTTATTGACTGGATTGCACAATTTTCGGAAGATACATTAGAATCTACTTTGCGTTCGTATCTTGGGAAAATGTTGTTTTCAGGAGAGGAGGTTTATAAAAAATCGAGCGTGATTTCGGGCGGAGAAAAAATGCGCTGTATGATTTCTCGTATGATGTTGGCAAATGCTAATGTGATGGTACTCGATTCGCCCACAAATCATCTTGATTTGGAATCAATTCAGGCATTCAACAATACTCTGGTGAGTTTTAAGGGAAATGTTTTGCTTTCTTCTCACGACCGCGAATTTATGGACACTGTTTGCAACCGAATAATTGAACTCACGCCGAACGGTATAATCGACAAACAAATGACTTTCGACGAATATATTGATAATGAAGACATTAGGCAGGTACAGCAAAAGATGTACAAATAGTTTTTTTAGAACAGTCAGTCATATTGTTAAAATATTAATTTCAACATAAAATATTTTTTGCAAAAAAATTAGTTTATAAAATGGGAAAAAACGAACTATACATTGCTCGGTGTTTGGAACTTGCAACAAAAGGGAGTGGTGATGTTGCGCCAAATCCTATGGTTGGAGCAGTGGTGGTTGCTAATGACAAAATTATTGGGGAGGGCTATCATCATGCCTATGGACAGGCACATGCAGAAAAAAATGCTATTGACAATATAGAAGCCCACAATATTGAATTGCTGTCAAAATCAACATTGTATGTTAATCTTGAGCCGTGCGCACATCACGGGAACACTCCACCTTGTGCTGAATTGATTGTTCGCTGCAAAATTCCAAAAGTGATAATTGGAAATATTGACCCAAATCCTAAAGTCGCAGGGCAAGGAATTAATATTTTGAGAAACGCAGGTATTGAGGTTATTACCGGCGTTTTGGAAAACAAATGCAGAGAGTTCAATAAACGTTTTTTTACGTTTATTGAAAAAAAGCGTCCTTATGTTTTTCTCAAATGGGCGCAAACTGCAGATGGTTTTTTGGACAAAAAACGTAACAGCAGTATTGAGCCGCCTTTGAAAATTTCAAACGAATTGACTAAAATGCTTACTCATAAAATTCGTACTGAAAATCAGGCGATTATTGTTGGAACAAATACTGCCTTACTCGACAACCCAAAACTTTCGGCGCGAATGTGGACCGGAAGGAATCCGATACGTATTGTAATTGATGCCAAAAAGAAAATCCCTGAAAATTTTAACGTTTTTGATGGGAAGCAACCAACTATCATTATTACTGAAGAAAATATTGAAAATTCTCAAAAAAACAATGTCTGTTTTGTGAATGTTAATTTTAAAAATGATTTTATAAATAATTTATTAACAGCAATTTATAGTCAAAATATTCATTCGCTTCTGGTGGAAGGCGGCGCTCATTTACTAAATAGTTTTATCAAATCAAATTTGTGGGATTGCGCTCAGGTTGAAATTTCTCCTATAAAAATTTACAACGGAATTGCTGCGCCAATTTTAACAAAATTGCCGACAAAAGAAATAAATTATCAAGGACATCGAATTTTAGAATTTGATAATAAAACAACCTTTGACTTTGAACCGAAAGCAATTTAATATTTACAAAAAAATAAAGTAAAAAATATCATATTATAGTTATTTTTAATAAATTAATAAATAAACAGAATTTTTTTTGATATTTTTAATAAAATATTAATTATTCTTCTGTATTTAAAATTATAAATCGGAAAAACGTTTTATAATTTTTTTATGTAAAAAGTTTTTTTTAAAATTGCACTTTTAATTTTTAGAAAAAATAATTATATAAAATATTGAAATTTAATAAGTTAATTTTTTGATGCTATGAATTTGAATAAATTGATGCTTCAAATAGAAGCAAAACATCCGGGCGAAAAAGAATATTTACAAGCCGTCCGTGAGGTATTGAGTACCATTGAAGATGTGTACAACGAACATCCTGAATTTGAGAAGGCTAAAATTGCCGAACGCCTTGTTGAACCCGACCGCGTTTTTACCTTTAAAGTAGTATGGACTGACGACCGCGGTGAAGTACAGACAAATATTGGCTACCGAGTTCAGTTTAATAACGCAATAGGACCTTATAAAGGCGGATTGCGTTTCCATCCGTCTGTTAATCAGTCGATTTTGAAATTTCTGGGATTTGAACAGATTTTCAAAAACTCGCTCACAACCCTGCCAATGGGCGGAGGCAAAGGCGGGTCAGACTTTGACCCAAAGGGAAAATCGGACGCTGAAGTGATGCGCTTTTGTCAGGCATTTATGCTTGAATTGTGGCGCGAACTTGGTCCGAATACAGACGTCCCCGCAGGCGATATAGGTGTTGGAGGGCGTGAAATCGGTTATTTGTACGGAATGTATCGCAAATTAGCACGTGAAAACACGGGAGTGCTCACCGGAAAAAATCTTGAATTTGGCGGCTCGCTCATCCGCCCCGAAGCAACAGGTTACGGTGGATTATATTTCACAAAACAAATGCTCGAAACAGCAGGGATGGATATTAAAGGTAAAACAATCGCAATTTCCGGATTTGGTAACGTTGCATGGGGAGCAGCAGAAAAAGCAACTGAAATGGGTGCAAAAGTTGTAACAATATCAGGACCTGACGGTTATATTTATGACGAAAAAGGCATTTCGGGTGACAAAATCGACTATATGCTCGAACTTCGCGCAACCTGTAATGATATTGTTTCGCCTTACGCAGAAAAATTTGGTGCAAAATTCGTTCCTGGCAAAAAACCATGGGAAGTAAAAGTTGATATCGCATTGCCTTGCGCTACACAAAATGAACTAAATGGTGAAGATGCCAAACTTTTAATTGCAAACGGAGTAAAGTGTGTTTCCGAAATCTCTAATATGGGCTGCACACCGGAGGCAATCGATTTGTTTTTACATAATAAAATTATGTACGGACCGGGCAAAGCCGTTAATGCAGGAGGTGTGGCTACTTCGGGGTTGGAAATGACGCAAAATGCAATGCACATTTCTTGGACTGCCGAAGAGGTTGACGAAAAACTGCAACAAATTATGCACGACATTCACGCTGCATGCGTAAAATATGGAAAGCAACCCGATGGATATATTAATTATATGAAAGGGGCAAATGTTGCAGGTTTCCTTAAAGTGGCAAAAGCAATGCTGGCTCAGGGAGCAATTTAACATTTTATTCAAAACTTAAAAAACCGTAATACATCAAATGTGTTGCGGTTTTTTTTTGAATTTTATTAATATTCTGTTTCCTGGAGAAAATTCCTCGCTTCTATGCGAATACTTTAGTGTTGTTTGTGAAATTTGTTTAAAAACCTGATTGTACCAAAAAGCCGATTTTAGTAACAAAATTTTTTCTTAACAATAATAAAACTTTTTCTTCATAAAAAACATTGGTATTTTAATTATTTGTTGTATCTTTGTCCCATAAGTTGATTGATTGCGATTAATTCGTATTTATATTGATAATCAAAAACTTAAAAAATAATTCTTTAATAATTTTAATAAAAAGTATGAATAAAAAATTTTCTTTTAAAAACAAAAACAGGAAAGTCTTACTTTCTATGTTACTAATCGGCTGCCTGATGGCTGGCAGCAATGCGTGGGGACAAGCATACCTGATAAACGAAAACATTCAATCCTGGACTAATCGCACTTCCTATGGCAATTATACACAAACGATACCGGCAGGTACAGTTAGTATGACACAATGTATGGTATCTAATAACGCTGCTGCAACAGGGACTTGTTCAGCAGGAAGAGTTCAAATGAATTCTTCGTCAGGTATAATTGAACTGCCTGAAATTGCTTCCTGTGGCGTTGCAGAATTTCATATGGTAGCAGGTGGTGCAGGAAGGACTGTAAAATTGCAAAAATATAATGGTGCTTCTTGGGTAGACATAACTACTTTTACAGGTATCGGAACAGCTGGTGCAACATTTTCTTACGATGTAAATTTGTCAAGTGCTACAAAACTTCGTTTATCTTCTCCAAGTTCTGCGCTTTATGTACACGATATTATTATTACCGATTATGTTCCTTCTTGTACTACAGCATCAACTGTAACTTTGAATGACAGAGGTACAATAACAACAATGTCACAGACACTTTGTACCGATGCACTTACTTTACCCACACTTAGTTCACCTTGTGCTGATTGGACTTTTGTGGGATGGAGTGAAACTCAAAATGGCTCAACTTTTGTTCCAAATCCATATACGCCTACAGACAATATAACGCTGTTTGCGGTGTATAGGAAAATAGAAGGCGTAAGTGTTGAATTGTTTTCTGACAATTTTTCAGATTTTACCACAGTAAGTTCTCAATCAAGCAGAACCGGTTGGGAAAGTTTAAGCAATATCTATGGAGTGGCTAATGGTATGTGCCGTTTAGGTGCTGGTTCTACATTGGGGAGCATTACAAAATCTACAATGTTGTCAATAGTTGGCACACAAAATTTGACATTGACTTTCAAAGCAATGCGATGGAACAATGATGTTTGTGATTTATCGCTATCTATTAGTGGTGGAGGAACGCTAAGCCAAGCGTCTATTACAACACTTGGGTCTTCTGGTACTGAAACAACAAATCCTGTTTTTGGGGAAAATGATTCCTATACTGTAACAATAACAGGTGCTACAAATACAACGAAAATTACATTTGAGTCATCAACATCAGGTCAGCGCATTTTTTTAGATGATGTTGTAATAACATATGGAACCACCACCACCTACTCTTCCAACCCTGATTGTGTGGTCTGCGAAACACCTCCAACTCTTGGTTCTATAGGCGCACTTGGAGGTGATGAGTCGGCATATATAACATCTGACATTGCTAATGAAGGTGATTGTCCTGTTAGCGCACGCGGATTTTTATACAGCGAAACCGATGGCGATTTTAAACTCGGAGACCATGGTGTTACAGACGTGCCTGTAGCCCTGACAGGTGATTTTGAGGCATTGATTGAAAATTTGGACTGTGGCACAACTTATTACGTTCGCGCTTATGCTACTAACGGAGCAGGAACAAGTTACAGTGCAGTTGAAACATTTGATACCGACAATTGTCCTCCTGAAATTACCGCAAATCCAACACTTACTTTCGGTCCCGTTGATTTGGCAGTTGCCACTAACGACATGAAACAACTTGTGGTAACAGGCACAAATCTTACAGCAAACATTTCATACTCAATAACAGGTACAAATGCAGGATTTTTCTCACCTGCTACGGGTACGCTCTCTACAAGTGGCGGCAATTTGGAAATAACCTATACTCCAACAGTAGCAGGCAACCATTCCGCAACGCTTACGCTTACAAGCGGCACAGCAACTCCCGTAACGGTAACACTGTCCGGCTCAGCTACTGTTGAATGCAATATTGCTGCTCCTGTTGCATCAGAGGCATCATCTCAAACCCCAACCTCTTTTACAGCAAATTGGAGTGAAGTTGATAACGCAAGCGGATATGAATTGATTGTTTATACAAAAGAGGGTGAGGAAACACAAATTCCAAACAGCGTTGTCGCAAATTGGACTTTTCCAACATCTGTTATAACCGATTTAACTCCTGACCTTGCTTCTGCTAATAATCTCACACAAGTGCTATCCACAAATGTAGGTGCTATTTATAATTTAGATGCTTCTTCTTATGGAGGTACAACGAATTCTCGTGCCGTTACTGGTTGGAATGGAGGTGCCGGTTCAAAATATTGGACTGTAACTGTAAATACAACCGGTTTTACGGATTTAACAATATCTTCGAAACAAAGAGGTTCTAATACAGGTCCAAAAAATTTCAAAATACAATATAATGTAGGAGATGGAATATGGAGTGATGTAGTCGGTGCTACTATCATTGTAACTTCGGATAATAAATTTGTATCTTCAGGTATTTTTTCATTACCACCGGCTTGTAATAATCGGGGAACTTTATCAATTCGCTGGCTTATGATAGATGAAGTATCTGTAAATGGATCTGCAGTGGTCGCTGCTGGTTCAAATGCAATTGATGATATATTAATTACAGGAACAACTAAGGTAAGCAGTGTGAGCAAAATTCCTATTTCCGGTTACAATCCGAAAGTTATTACTGACGGTAATGTTACTTCGTATGAAGTTACTGGCTTAACGTCGGGTGTCACTTATTACTATGTAGTGAAAGCAATAGGCGAAGGTTTATGCAGCAGTGAAACATCTGACGAATCAAACGAAATAGCAGTAACATTACCCTGTCCTGCTCCTGAGATTGTATATACCACGCCTGTTGACCCATTCGGTACTACTATGCCAATTATGGCAGAAGTGAATGATGAATGTGGAATTAGCAAGTATGGTTTTGTATATGCTAAAGCGCCGAATAACGCACCCACAATAGAAACAAGCACCGTAGTAGAATGTGACGATTTGGAAAATAATTTCTTTTCTTCAATAATCACCGGCTTGGACTGCGGTACAACATATTATTTCCGTGCTTTTGCAATCAATACTACAGGTACGGCTTACAGCAAAATCGAACAGGTAGATGGAGGTGTGGCATCCTTTGATACGGAGCCTTGCTTCACCTGCATTCCCCCAACAGCCAATCCTGCAATTAATGTAACAGAAAATTCATTCACCGCAAATTGGGAAAACAATGGCGCATCGGAATATACCTTAAATGTTTATACAAAAGAGATAAAGGCAATTAATGAAACTGAACATTTTAGCAATCTTGTCTTTACTGATGCTCCTCTTGATATTGATAAAAAAATTGAATATGGAAGTTCTACTCTCTTGAACGGCTGGTCGTTCTATATAAATCCGGCTGCAAGTCCACAGGGTTATTTTACTGGAGGAAATTACGGAAGCGCTCCTCAATCTCTCAGTTTTTCACGCACAGGTCAATATGTACAGACAGCGCTATATAATGCTCCCATAACAACATTCTCATTGTGGGGTTTCGAGGAAGGAGGTTGCACGACTTCGTTATCGATGTTACACATTGAGGGCAGTACAGACGGCGTGTTGTGGAATACAATAGATGATTTGTCTATAGATAACTTTAGGTTCGCAACTACTTCTCATCTTTTTGATTTGTCTGATTTGGGTTATCGTCAAGTAAAAATATCGTACACAAAAGATAAATGTAATCTTGCTATTGACGATATTCATGTTATTACCGAACCAACAGAGGTTAATGTTATGCTCAGCGGATATCCAAAAACACTCAGCGGTACTTCCGATGTTGTAACAAACTTAACAAGCGAAGGCACATACTATTACACCGTTCAGACAGGTGATAACTGCGTTTCCCAAGAGATAGAAGTCAAATTGCCATTAGCAATTTTCGATGCAGGCAATGCCGTTGGCAACTGGACTCTTGCCTCTTCTGCTTTGGAAAATTCTACCAAAAATGACTTTACATTTGGCGCTGCCTCTGCAGCCTTCAAACGTATGAAAAAACCTGCATCGGAAGGAATGAACTACACTTGGGAAACCATTCCCACAAGTGACCTCCCTTCTGGTCAGGGCTTTGCATATCAGGTAAATCCTGCAATTGTAACTAGTTCTCAGTGGCTTGAACATAACGGACAACGATGGTTTAACTCGCCTCGTGTGGCAAATACCGGTGAAGTTGTAGTTACCGTTGAAGAAGGCGTAAAATATGCTCTTGTGGGCAATCCATATTACAAAGACATAGATTTGTCTCACTTTGAAGGCACAAACCTTTCCACCGAAGGCTACTATACAACCAATGCTGCGGGCGATGTCTTTCCATTGGTTATAGAAGACCTGACAATCCATACATGGGAAGGGATAATAGCAAGTACTTCGGCAGAAGCACAAGAGAACGGGCAAAAACTTGGTGATATAACCATATACGAAGAGGCTCCTGCACCAGTTCCTGCATTTACTCCCGCAGTATCAAATGGAAAAATGAATGTTACGGCAATAAATGACAATGGAAGCAGTACAGCATATATTAACAACAAATCAACGGGTACTTCCATTGCAGGCAGCCACGATATGCCGTTCTTAAATATGGGTGAAAATCAGACAGTTCAGGTTTATACTTCAAAAAACAACGAAAGCGGTCAGGGAGTAAAACTTGCTCTTAATACCATCAATGACGATGTGACAACAGTTCCTGTGGGGCTTTTCACAAATTATGAAGGTAATGTTTCGCTCTCATTCAGCGGAATGGACACTTACAGTTGCGACATCACATTGCTTGATTATCTGACAGGAGCAGAGGTAAATCTAACAGGACTTTCTGCTTATCAATATCCGATAAGCGTTTCCGGAAATACATCCGGCCGTTTTGCACTCTATTTTGGCTCACGTGTTCCTACATCGGATAATCAGTTAGACAATGTAAATGTTCAGGCATTTGTACGCAATGGCAAAATCAATATAGTTTCCAATTCCGACTTGCAAAATGTTAAGATTTGCAGCGTTAGCGGTTCTCAGATTGCCAATTTGACTATCAGCGGCAAGTCGTATATCGTAAACAACATATTGCCGGCAGGGGTTTATTTGGTAACCGTTCAAACGAGCAACGGAATATTAACTCAAAAAGTTCTATTACAATAAAAAATATAAAATAACAACATTCTTTCGTTTACCTTCTTCCGATAGTGGGAGAAGGCAAACGGAGGGATAAAAAAAAGAATTTATTATGAAATATATAAACGAAAAAGATAAATACGAATCTCCACAAGTAGAGATAGAAGAGATAATGTTGGTTGATAAATATTGTACCGGCGAAGAAGAAGAAGATGGAAATGACGGCGATATAAGTTCAATAGGAAAACCGGATTTTGAATAGAATGGGAAATGTGCAATAATGATTGTTAATATGCGAACATTCTAATTTCCTGTTGTTATAAATCAACTTATTATTTGAGTTGATTGTTCTAAAAACATACTGTATTTTTTTATACAATATGTGACTATATTCAATTAACAAATGCAACTTTAAGCAGAGAAAAAACTTATAATCAGCGGCATGCCGCTGATTATAAGTTTTTTAAAAAATTCTAACTTTTATGTTAATGCGCAGATAATATTAACTATCATCAAATCAAACAAATATAATTAAATATTAATAATAAAGCAAAAAAATTAAATTTTATTCACAAAAAGAAGTTTTTTTACCTAACTTTGCAAACTGATAGAATATTGTTATTCCGGTATAATTATGGAGAAGCCGAACGCCAAAAGTGGAGGCAAAAAATTTTAACAATACAATTTTTATGTTTAGAATGATTAAAAAAAACAATCTTAATGAAAGGCATTTTTCTGTTTATAAATTAATGAACAGATTGAATAACAAAAATTTAGGATGTAAATTTATTTTTACAAATCTCTTAATTATATTGTCATTGAGTGTTTCAACTACTTTGTTTGCTCAACGAACAATAAATCTAAATGGTGGAAATGTTGTTTCTACAATAAATTCACCTCAAGAGAATATTATTCCGCAAGACTTTTTAAGTCAGGCACAAGCAGCGCGTGCTTTTCATATCAACACAACTTTGCAAAATGCGAATGATGTGTCAATTGGCGATACTGTTGTATTACAACTTTTTGAATCGAAAAATTATATTTCGATAGTACAAAACATTAAAAGTGATGTGAATGGCAATTTTACCATAATGTTTAAATTGCCCGACTATCCAATGGCGTTTGGGTATGTAACCACAAATACCAAAGGCAGGTCTCTTTTTTCTCTCACCGTTCCAGAAAATAATCAAAGATTTAGCAGCAGAAGCAGTATTGCTTCCGATGCCGATTTTTTGATTGAACTTAACGATAATGATGAGATAAAATTGAAAGACGACCAGAAAGAGATTCCCGTAAAAATTCCGCTTAATATTAATAACAATAATGAGCAGTCAATTCCCCAAGCGCCTACCGATGTCTGTAATCCCGACCCTTCGCTCACCGGTACCGACCCTGAAACTCTTAATCTACTCATTGTCTATACTCCCGCAGCACAAGCCTGGGCAAATGCAAATGAAGGAGGTATAAGCAACACAATAGCAGGAGCAATGGCTCAAGCGCAGGCAGTATTAGATAATCAGGGAAACCGTGATACTATCGTTAATGTTCATTCCGCATTGGTTAATTATGTGGAGTTTTTGGGAGATAAGATGAATACAGACCTTAATAGATTAACAGGAACTTCAGACGGATATATGGACGAGGTACATCAATTACGTAAACAATATTATGCAGATATTGTTTCGCTTTTTACAGACCATAACGAACCGGGAACCATAGGCGGTTTGGGATGGTTGTTGAATAATGTAATAGCAGGAATACCCGATTATGCTTTTAATGTTATCAGGATTCAGCAGGCAAGTTGGACAACTACTGTAATCCACGAGATAGGACATAATCTGGGTATGAATCACGAAATACAACAATATGGAGCAACTCCTCCTACGCCACTTTTCCCTTATGCCTGGGGATGGTATTGGACAGGAACAAACAGCAATGTTTATGGTTCGGTAATGTCGTACACAGGTATTGAAACTCCGTATTATTCTAATCCCAATATTATTTATATGGGGCAGCCTACAGGAAATGCAGCATCAGCCAATAATGCACAAGTTTTTAGAAATACAAAACATATTGTTGCTTTTTACAAAAACAGGATAAATAACACTCCCGATGCTCCTGCTAATATTGTCGTTTCAACTCCCACACCAGGAGGCGCTACTATAAGTTGGGATGAGGTTGAAGGCGCAACAAGTTATGAAGTGTGGGTTGCAGTACCGGGTCAACCAGGTTATTATTATATATTTTCCGGTATCACAGACATTTATTTTCCTTTTAATTATACTGGTAACTTTCAAGCGTGTGCATTAAATAGTTTTTTTGTTAGGGCAAAAAACGATTGCGGCAATTATGCAGACAGTCCACTATATACATTTACTACCAAATGTGATACCGACCCAACAGTTATAACACAGGCAGCCACTGCTGTTACATCCGTTTCCGCAACGCTTAATAAATCGGTATCTGCTAATGGTAATCCAGTTACATCGCAAGGATTTAAGTATAAAAGGGAAAAATCTTCTGCTTGGATACAAACAACTGATGGAAATTTGACAGGGCTTACTCCCAATTCTAAATATAAATTTTATGCTTATGCTACCACAGCCGCAGGAACATACAACGGCAATGTACTGACCTTTACTACTGCTCCGCTCGCTGTTGATGTTTATGATACGGCTGGAGATGGTGATAATGTATCAGGTTTTAATGCTGTGGGTAATTGGTTGCTCATCTCTGCCCCTTTCGATAATTGGACGGTAGGAGATTTTGCCTTTGGAGGCAATCCGGGTGCGATGGTAAAAACAGCGAATTTTAATAGTACCAATTCATTTACATGGACAAATCAAATCGGCAATTATTCGTATCAATTTGAAAAAGGTCAGGGCTTTGCCTACACTATCAACCCTACGGATGTAGCAAATCTTACAGGATGGAATGGAATAAAATATTTTTATTACCCGATTGTTACAGGAAATTTCAATTTTCCGATTAATACTTCCAATAAATACACTCTTTTGGGTAATCCTTATTTGAATGATATTGATATTGATGATTTGGCAAGTACGGGTGTTATCAAGGCAGGTTATTATGATTTTGACGTTTCTGGGCTTGGTTCTACTTATCAATCCTATGATGGTTTGATACAACCTTGGAAAGGATTTCTGGCAGTAAATAACAGCGGTGCATCGGAAAATTTCATCACATTTACAGAGCCGATAATTTCTTCTGTACCTGCATTTCTTAAGGCTTTACCTCAAAGGATGACAGTAACCGCTACTAATGAAAACGGTTCGTTCTTTACTATTATCAAACGTAATCAGTATAGCAGTGCATCTACCATAGGTAATTTTGACCTGAACTTTATCAACGGCAATGCCTCGGTATATCCGCAAATTTATTCTTTGAAAAATAATGTAAAACTTGGAATAAATGCTTTTGGCTTTTCCGAAGAGGGAGTTACTATTCCGCTTGGAATTCTCACTAATTCAAGCGGTGTGATAACATTATCCTTTGAAGGAATGGATACGTACAACTGTGATATTACATTGATTGATTATTTGACAGAAGCGGAGATTGATTTGACTGCACTTCCTTCATACGATTATCAGACCGATATCAGCAGCAGTAGCGACAGCCGTTTTGCTCTCTATTTCGGCTCACGTGTTCCAACATCGGATAATCGGTTAGATAATGTAAATGTACAGGCATTTGTACGAGATGGTAAAATCAATATCGTTTCCTCTGCCGAATTGCAAAATGTTAAGATTTACAGCGTTAGCGGTTCGCAGATTGCGGATTTGAATGTCAGTGGCAAGTCGTATATTATAAACGATATCCTGCCTTCGGGCGTTTATTTGGTTAAAATTCAAATTGCCAATAAAATATCAACTCAAAAAATTGTATTAAAATAATTTAACATAATAATTATTGAAAATAATAATATTTCTCTGTTTGCCTTCATCTATCAAAGGCGAAGGTGAACGGAGAAAATAATATTCTATTTTTATGAAAAATAATAAAGAAAAAGAAATATTAGAATACGAAACCCCAAAATTGGAAATAATAGAGATTGAGCATGCATTTGCCTCCGAAACGCTTGATAATGACGATAATCCATGTTCAACCTGCGGAGTTGGCGATGGAGAAGGAGGCGGTTGGGGATAGATAATACTGAATAAGTAAGTGATTTCTCCGATGGCGTTTGGATATGTAACCACAAATACCAAAGGCAGGTCTCGATAAAATTTGTGAAATACGATCCTTGCCGTACCCTTTCTCGTAATGTAATTTGATTACTCTATCAAAATACTGGCTTATGCTTTTTGATGTGTTTGTGCATTTTTGACTCTTTTGTGAGTCAACTTTTTCCAGGGAAAGACAATTTTTACACTTCAAATATAAGTTTTATTTTAACTGTTCTTTATATAATCCTATTGTTTTTTCCAGTCCGAAATACAGCGCATCCGCAATCAGTGCATGCCCAATTGAAACCTCGTCTAAAAAAGGAATGTTTTTGTGCAAAAATGCTAAATTTTCGAGTGAAAGGTCGTGTCCTGCGTTTATACCGAGTTCAATTTCTCGTGCATAATTTGCAGCAGCGACAAATGGCTTAACTGCCAATTCATTGTTTTTTAAATAATTAGCAGAATATGGCTCCGTATAAAATTCTATTCTATCCGCCCCTGCAAGACGAGCATATTCAATATTTTTCAAATTGGTATCTACAAAAATAGAAATGCGAATGCCGTCTGCTTTTAGTTCTGATACAATATTTTTCAAAAAATCAAAATTTTTCACAGTGTCCCAACCCGAATTTGAAGTAATTGCATCATTAGCATCGGGTACAAGCGTTGCCTGTGTGGGTTTTACTTCATGCAAAAGTGCTAAAAACTTCGCTTGCGGATTTCCTTCAATGTTAAATTCGGTAGTTACAAGCGGACGAAGTTGGCGTACATCTGAGTAGCGGATATGTCGCTCATCAGGACGAGGATGAACTGTAATCCCTTCTGCACCAAATTGTTCACAATCGAGTGCAACTTTTATTACATCGGGAATATTCCCGCCGCGTGCATTACGTAAAGTCGCTATCTTATTGATATTTACACTTAATCTTGTCATAATAAAATTTTCCGTGCAAAATTAATGTAAAATTACGAAAAAACAATTTTTGTATCCAAAATTTATTATCTTTGTAATCGGAAACAACACTAATACCAATTATAATTATTCCATATGCTATGTTGTGCGTTATAAAGTATTAATAATCAGCATATTGCAAAATGTTTTAGTCTGAGTTTAAATAGATAATTGGTTTTATAACCTGCGTCAAATGCGATTGTACAATTTCGTTCAATTTTTTGTGGTGTATAAAAAAGTGGTGGTGCTTTAAAAAGTATGTCGTTATAATATATTGATTTTGAGTTAATTATAAATATTTTTGAAATAATATTTCAAGGTCTTTTCTATACTCAGTAAAACTAATATATTGATAATCAGAATTATACAGATTTTAATTTGTATTTCAATTATTTGTAAAATTCCAAAAATCACACACAATGCGCTGATTATTAATAAGTTAACGCTAAATACTCTCTAATACCCAAAGGAAAAGACAGGAAAGTGTTTTCAAAAGAAAGATACGAGCATCCACACTCCCGTGTAAACCAACAAATGGATTGTTTAGATTTAAAAGCTAAGGGGTATAATGAAGATATATGTAATAATGTAATTGATAACTTAAACAAAGTTACTAACCTGCATTATTCATGTGAGGTACCGCTTTTTATTATTTTCTTTGCCTGTTCTGTTCGTTTGAACATTTATGAGGTATTCTGACCATTCGGTATCAAAAATCGGTTGTTTTAGAAACAAACAAGCGATTTTAATATTGAAATACCTCCATTATACCTTCATTTTTCACGGGCAGGCATAGTTTTCCCTTGCCCGAATGGCAACTAAAAATGATTGAAATAGTTTTTATGAGAAAACCAGTGCTTTGAATAAATCTTGTAAAACAAATGCTTTCGACAAACGGCAATAACTCGTAATTATTACTAAGCATAGTATAAATAAATCGTACAAAAAGCAAAATTTTTTGTGCAAAAATTGCGGACGGCAGTTCTTCGACGACCACGCCTTGTGTTACAAAGAAGGAATATTTAAAAAAATAAATTTTAATGAATTTATTTGAAAATATCTTTATAATGTTGTATCTTTGTTGCCGGAAAATATTAAAAAAATGAATATAACAGACCGTTTTATTAAATATGTTGGTTTTGAAACAACATCCGACGAAAATCAAAGCCAGACGCCAAGTACGCACGGACAAATGATTTTTTCCAAATATTTGGCAGAAGAATTGAAAAACATTGGGTTACAGGAAGTTGAACTCGATGCCAATGGATATTTGATGGCTACATTGCCTGCAAATACCGACAAGCATCTGCCCGTAATCGGATTTATTGCTCACGTTGATACCAGTCCCGATTCGAGTGGAAAGAACATAAAACCTTCGTTGATAAAGAATTACAATGGTAAAGATATTTTATTAAACAAAGAAAAAAATATCGTTTTGCAAACATCGCTTTATCCCGAAATTTTGAAATATACAGGACAGGATATAATTGTAACCGATGGCACAACGCTGCTTGGAGCCGACGACAAGGCAGGAGTTGCAGCAATAGTTCAAGCGATGGAATTTTTGCTCTCTAATCCCGACATTAAGCATGGTAAAGTGCGTATTGGATTTACTCCAGATGAAGAAATTGGGCGGGGAGCAGACTTTTTTGATGTACAAAAGTTTAATGCAGATTGGGCTTACACTATCGATGGTGGTGAAATTGGAGAATTGGAATACGAAAATTTCAATGCTGCTGGTGCAAAAGTTATTTTCAAAGGGCTGAATGTCCATCCGGGCTATGCTTTTGGAAAAATGAAAAACTCGATGCGTATTGCAGCCAAATTCGTAAAAATGCTGCCCGAAAATGAGACACCCGAACAAACAGAGGGTTATCAGGGTTTTTATCACCTTACAAATATTAGCGGCGATGTTGAAACAACTACCCTGAGTTATATTATCCGCGACCACGACCGTAATCACTTTGAACAGCGCAAAAATCAAATACAACTTCTTGTAAATGAAATAAATACAGAATTCGGAGAAGGCACTGCAATTCTCGAAATGAGAGACCAATACTACAATATGCGTGAAAAAATTGAACCTGTTATGCATGTTGTTGAAAATGTTGAAAAAGCGATGCTGGAACTTAATATTAAGCCCAATGTTAAGCCGATTCGCGGTGGAACCGACGGAGCACGACTCTCATTTATGGATTTGCCTTGTCCTAATATTTTTGCAGGTGGAATCAATTTTCACAGCCGATTTGAATATCTTCCGGTACAATCAATGGAAAAGGCAAAAGACTTGATTATCAGGATTATAGAAAATATTGCAAAATAAATATTTACAAAGAAAATCCTTTTAGAAAAAATTTAATGGCAAAAAAGCAAATTGACAGCATTAGCAAATTAGCAAAAATTGTTGAAGGGATTCAAGAACTCAAAGGAAAACGCATTGTAATGGTTGATATGACAGAATTGCATGATGCGCCATGTTCGTATTTTGTTATTTGTCAAGGAGATAGCAATATTCATGTAAATTCCATCACAAATTCTGTACGCCGCTGGGTGCGAGATAAAATTCACGTACATTCTACAGTGATCGACGGTTTAGAAAATTGTCGGTGGGTTGCAATGGATTACAATGAAATAATTGTTCATATTTTTCAACGTTATGAGCGCGAATTTTACGACTTGGAAAATCTTTGGACAAATGCGAAACTGACTTGGTATGAAGATGTTGTGTAGATTCTTTACACAATAATCCCAAATTGTCCTAAGGATATTTTGGGATAAAATATTCGTTTAATGTTCTCCAAAAACACTCTATTTTTCCATTAGTTTGTGGATGATAAAGTTTTGTGTATCTATGTTTTTTGGCTCACCATTAAAACCATGTGTTAGAAAATTAAATATTTGTTAACAATTGTCCTAATGGACATTTTGATATTATCTTTACAATTTAATAAAAAACATATATTTTGAATTTTTCATTTTATAATAATATTTTCTCAAAAAAAACAGGGGAACAGAAAATCTTCCGCTCCCCTGCTCTAAACAAACTAACAAATCCCTATTTAAAATCGTCTGCTGTTACTCCCTGATTTATGGTTACTTTTGTTATTTTTATTGTGCCTTCCTGTCCTTGAGCCGATTGTACAATTTCAGTCGGGAACATAATTGAACCAAATTCACCGTAATTTTTAATTGTAGTTGTAACTTCGGATTTTTCACTACGATAAAGCAGCCACGATGTTTTGTCAAAATAATTTTTCTCCCCACTGTCGTCAGTAAGAACGTAACATTCTTTTCCGTCAATAGTTTGCACTTCAACAGATGTTATTTTGCTTGCGTCCAAAGTCAGAGCATCGAACATTTTGTTTTTAGCATATTCGTCAATTGCTTCGGCTGGTAAATCCATTCTTTGCCCCATCTGGTCAACATATCCCTTTTCTCCGTCAAAATTGGTAATAATTTTTTGACCCATAACCGACATTTCTGTACGGGTTTTGTTTGGAGACATTTGTTTAATAGTTGTAGGCAAATCCATTCCCATCATTGATGTTGTTCCTTCTGTGATGGTTGTTTTCACGCTTTCAAGTTTTGCTCGTCCGCCAAGTGCATTAATATAATTATCAATAACACTTTGTGCTGAAATATCGCTTGCCTTCGCCGGTGCGCTTGTTTCTGCTACTTTGTCTTGCCAGCCGTCTTCGGGCATCAAAGTTGCAATGAAGCGGTGGTCATCTGTAATATATTTTTTGGCAACAGCCTGAATCGATTGTGGAGTGATATTTTTAATTACATTTTCTTCGTCTAAAATATAATACTGATTTCCTCCATTGAGGTTATAAGCACGCAATGCTCCCATCCATTTTTGGTTGGTTTTCATATCATCACGCAGTTTATTCAAAGCCTCTTCTCTATATTTATCAACATCTTTCTGCTCCGGTCCGTTGTCAATAACATTTTTCACTATACCCAAAGCCGAGTCAATCATTTTTTGCATTTGAACCGGACCTGTTGGGATATAAATTGAGAAATCATAACTCGGATATGGAGATTTTTCCATAGAAGCACTCGACCCTGCCGAATACACACCGCTTTCCTGTTCACGCAAAATTTCAGTCATTTTAATATCAACAACTTCGCTGAATGCATCAAAATTTGCCTTCTCAATTTCATCATATTGCTTGGTATCTCCCTGGAAAATTATCAGAGCAAGACTCTTAGGGTCCTGTCCTTTTTGAACATTAAATTCGCCATTTGCAATCGGACGATATCCGTCGTCGCGATAAGTTTCTTTTATTTTGTTGGCAGGCAAGGCTGCTATATATTTTTCTACCAATGGCTTAAGTTGTTGTTCGTCAACATTTCCAACAAAATAGAAAGTAAAATCGCCTGCATTAGCCAGTCTGTCTTTGAAGAACTGATACGCTTTTTTGAAATCCTGAGTTTTCCATTCGGCAGAAGTAGGAATAATGTTGGAATAACGCGGGTCGTTTTTATTGATATATTTATTTGCTTGGCTTAAAAAATAATATTGCGGATTCGACAAAAGGTTATCGTACATTGCACTCATTTTTTGTACTGCCGAATTGTATGACGGCTCGTCATAATTCAAACCTGTGAAATAGGAATAAGCCAATTCCATCAAAGTAGTAAGGTCTTTTGGAGTTGTTGTGCCGTTAAGCCCTTGCTGTGCATTACCTACAAATGGTGAAACATTAACCTGCTTTCCGGAAAGATATTTTGTTAAATCCGTTTTGGTATAACCGTTCACACCTGCTTCGTTGAGTACCATGTATGCCCACTGAGTCGCACGGTAATCAGCATCCGAAAGTAAAGACATTCCTCCTTTGCGCATTGCAGAAAAACGAATTTCGTCATTTTTGAAATCTGTTTTTTTGAAAACGACTTTTGCGCCGTTGCTCAAAGTCCAGGTTGTTGTTCCGAGTCTTGTGTCATTTTCGGTTTTGCTTATTTTACCTGCTTTGGGTAAATTTTTAACTAATTGAGTAATAGCGACATTGTCTTCGTAAGCAGACAGTTTTTCGTTTTTAACATTTTGAAGTGTTGATAAAAATTCACTTTCACTTGGCATTGTTAATCCTTCCTTTTCAGGTCCCCAAACTGTAATAACCTGATTGTCGTCTCTTACATATTTCGGTAAAACGGCATTAACCTGCTCCAAAGTAACAGTAGGCAAAAAAGTTTTATACTGATTATATTCCCACGTAATTCCGGGAATTGGTTCCTTTTGCAAAAAATGACGAATATATTCATCAACATAATTAGAACTTTCGGTTTTGTCGCGGTCGTTATACATTTTTTCCATTCGAGAAGTCATTTCATCTTTAGCACGGTCGAGTTCGCTTTGAGTTACCCCAAACTGTTTAGCACGCTCAATTTCTTCCATAACAACCTTTAATCCGTCAAGTTGCTTGCCTTCGGCGGTAACAGTCGTACCCGAAAAAGCATCTTTTGTACGGGTAAATCCCATAAATTCTTGCTTTTCAATATAACCATAAGTAAACGGCGGATTGGGTGAATTGGCAAGTTCTTTCAAACGATTATTTACAATAGCAAAAAGTAGAGCGTCAACGAGCGTTTGATTATAATCGTCAACTGTTTTTTGAATTTTCGGCTCTCCTGTTTCTGCAAAACTGATATCAGCAGTAGAAAAAGTCGCTTCTTTGTCGGTTGCCTGTCCAAAATATGTTTCATTGTGATTAGGAACATCATAGAGTACGCGTTCACGTTCATTTGGTGGATTTTGATATTGGCTGAAATTTTCTTTAATCATTTTTTCAATTTCATCAACATTAATATCCCCTACAACAATTACCGCCATCAGATTCGGACGATACCAGTCGTGATGGAAACGGCGTATCACTTCGTATGGAAACGATTCAATTATTTCCTTTTTTCCGATAGGCAGGCGGTCGGCATAATGCGACCCCTTTAACATTATCGGCAAAATAGTTTGCAGCATACGCATATTAGCGCCCAAACCCAGCCGTAATTCTTCAAGGACAACTCCGCGTTCCTTGTCAATCTGTTCGTCGGTCAACAGTGCATTAAATGCCCAATCTTCAATAACTTTCATTCCGTTTTTTAAGTTGTCAGGCTTATCCAACGGAACCGGCAACATATAAACCGTTTGGTCAAAAGAAGTGTAAGCATTCAAATCGGCGCCAAAGCGCACACCGATAGATTGCAGATAATCAACAAGTTGGTTGTCCGGGAAATTTTTTGTCCCGTTGAAATTCATGTGCTCCATAAAATGAGCCAACCCTTGCTGGTCATTGTCTTCGAGAATTGAGCCTGCATTAACCGCCAGACGCAGTTCTACTTTATTTTCGGGCTTGGCGTTGTGTTTGATGTAATACGTCAGTCCGTTGTCTAATTTTCCCATTCTAATATCAGGGTCAATGGGAATTTGTTGCGCCGCTGCAAAACTTAACGGAAGCAGCATTGCGCTAACTAATAAGAAATTAAGAACTTTCTTCATAAAACTTAATTTTTTTATTTTTAATAATTTATTTATTTAAAATTTTTGCAAAGGTAAAATATATTTTTTTAACTACAAAATTATTTTATTGAAAAACAATAAATTTTTATTGAAAAACATTTAAAACATTGAATATCAATAAGAAAAAAATTTAGTTAAATTATATTAATCTTATTAATAACAATAACTTTGCTTACAAAGCGGTAAAATCTATAATCATAATTGTATATATTTTTTAAACTTCAAAATTGCGGCACATTTTTTCGTGGCGGCTAACCGCAATAATCATCGCAATATTCAAAACCACAATTTCCCAAAGTAAATATATCCAAACTTGCCCGACAAGCAGTGAAATAAACAGCACTAACGACCGCCAGTTAAATGTCAGAATATTAATATTAGGAATAATTTTCAAACTTTCGGAACGAAGTTTTTGCCTTAATTCTTGAGGAATGTCATTTGGGTACAAAGTATGCAGAAGCGCCAAAAATTTTTGTAGGCGTGGAGTGATTGTTGTTTGTAAAATAGTATAATACAAATACAAACGATATAAAAATCTGTTAAAACATTTTGGCATTTGCTCCAAATGTTCGCGCACATTTTCCACTGAATCAAATTCGATACCGTCTTTGGAACTGATAAAAAAGAGGTGAAGCGTTTTATAATAATCGGTAATATTTGCCTGTACAAGATTTGAGATGCCGGCGAGTGCCGCCAAAGTCCAAGCAAGCGCACCGCCTATATGCGGAGTAAGACGCAGAGAAAGGAAAATATAAATGGAAATAAACCACAAGTCGCCGGCAATGCCGTCGAGGATGCGCCCAACCTGCGATTTGATACCTGTCAAACGTGCTAATTGTCCATCTACACAATCTAATATATTGGCAACAATAAGTACAGCAATTCCTGCTAAATTTATCCAAATATTTTCAAAATAAAAAAGCCATCCGGCAGCCATACCTACAAAAATAGATGTGATTGTAATCATATTTGGTGTGATTGCAGTGTAACGCAACCCAAGCGCTATTCGAAAACCGACCGGACGATATACAATGCGGTCAAAAATATTTTCCATTTCGAGTGCTTTCAATGACGACTCAAAAGTAGGTCTTGTTGAATTCACGGTCATATTTTGTAAATTTAGAATTGTTTCATAATTATCGAAACAAAACAATATGCAAAATTAGACAAAATTTTTACATAAAAGATTAAAAAATATTAATTTTGCAGAATAATTTTTTTTGCACTCTTAAATTATTAGAATCATAATTAGAAATTTGAACAAAACAGCAATGTTTGATAAAACGAAGCAGATTTTTACAAATTTTTCTCAAAAAGGGGGCATTTTTATGTTTCTCAGGGCGCAGTTATCTTCTCAAATGGCGACTGCCATTGATAATAGTGTTGCTTTTGTACTGAAAAAAACTCTTGATATTTTTAAAGTAAAAGTAATTTATTTTTTCTCCAACGGAATTGAGTCATACGTTTTTGCAACTTTAATCGGGCAAATTATTGGAGGAGTTGTAGTGTGCCTGTTAAATTACAGATGGACTTTTAAGGCTAAAAATATAAAATTCCGTTTCATTTTCATACGTTTTATACTTGTTTGGCTTTGTAGCGTTGCTCTCAATACGTTTTTTACGTTCAAACTTACCGAACTTTTGCGCAATACTCCTTTTCTGATAAATCTTCTCGGACATAACTCAGATGACGTTTTTATTCTTGTAAAACTTATTGTTGCACTTATTGTCGGTTTCGTTTGGAATTATACACTGTATCGTGTTTTTGTATATCGCAACATTGATTTTCGCCTGTTTATAGGAAAAATATTCTCAAAAATTAAAAAACAGTAAAAATTTTTCTTGCTGTTTTAATATTTATATTTATCTTTGTCCCATCATTTTATCAATCAAAATAAATTACATTGATTGTAAATAATATATCTAAATTAATTACTTTTTAATTTTTTTTATAATGAAAAATAAATACATTGATTTAATTGAACAAAGTTTTGAATTTCCAAATGATGAATTTTCTATTGAAAATAACGAATTAGACTGGTTTGATATTCCATTAATGGATGTAATAAAACAGTATGGAACTCCTCTTCGGATTGCATATTTGCCGAAAATAGGAGCAAATATACAAAAGGCAAGAAGGATGTTTAACGTTGCAATGGCGAAAGTGGATTATAGCGGCGATTATAATTATTGCTATTGTACAAAGAGTTCACACTTTTCGTTTGTGATGGATGAAGTCCTTAAACATGGCGCTCATTTGGAAACATCGTCCGCCTTTGATATTAATATAATGGAAGTGTTGCACGAGCAGGGGTTACTCAAACCGGATACCTTTATTATCTGTAACGGTTTTAAACGACCACAATATATTGAAAACATACAAAACCTTATAAATTTGGGATTTGAGAATGTTGTGCCGATTTTAGACAATAAATTTGAACTCGATTTATTACAGAAAGATTTTGACAAACCCTTCAAAATCGGGCTTAGAATTGCCTCGGAAGAAGAGCCGAAATTTGATTTTTATACTTCACGTCTTGGCATCAGATACAAAGATATTATTCCTTATTATAAAAATCAGATAGCATCCAACTCGCAAGTTGATTTGAAAATGTTGCACTTTTTTATTAATACAGGAATAAAAGATACGGCATATTATTGGAACGAATTGAACAAAGCAGTTAATTTATATTGCGAATTAAAAAAGGTTTGCCCAACTCTCGATAGTTTAAATATTGGCGGTGGTTTCCCTATTCAAACTCATCTGGATATGGTATATGAGTATGAATATATTGCAGAAGAAATTGTTGCTCAGATTAAAACCGTTTGTAATACACACGATATTGAGGAGCCACATATCTTTACCGAGTTTGGTTCGTACACAGTAGGCGAAAGCGGTGCAATGCTTTATTCAATTGTAAATCAGAAGAAACAAAATGACCGTGAGTTATGGAATATGATTGACAGTTCTTTTATGACCACGTTACCGGATACATGGGCAATAAATCAGCGTTATGTTTTCCTTGCGATAAATAATTGGAATTCGGAATATGAACGCGTAAATCTTGGCGGATTGACTTGCGACAGCGAAGATTTTTATAACGCAGAAGTGCATTCAAATGCAATTTTTTTGCCTAAAATGGAACTCGACCGCGAACAATATATAGGTTTTTTTCATTGCGGAGCATATCAGGAGTCGCTTAGCGGGTTTGGCGGAATTCAACATTGCCTTATTCCTGCGCCAAAACTTGTACTTATCGACAAAGACGAAACCGGTGAATGGAACACAAAACTTTTTGCCAAAGAACAGAGTTATAAAAGTATGCTCAAAATTTTGGGTTACTGAAGATTATGAATATTTTCCAAAACGAAAATATTGATGTAACTTATGTTTATCGCCGAAAAGAAATAAGATACAAAATATTATGACAAAAAAATATGAAATCATCAGTCGTTTTGCCTGCATCAAAAAGTATCAGTAATCGTGTTTTGATTATTAATGCTTTGTGTGATAATAAATTACAAATAGCCAATTTGTCTGATGCAGACGACACTTTGATTCTACAAAAAGCATTAAATTCACAGGAAAGTATAATAAATGTCGAAGGTTCGGGTACGGCTTTCCGTTTTTTAACTGCATATTTTGCTGCAACAACACAGGTGGAAAAAATTCTCATGGGTAACAAACGAATGTTGCAACGCCCTGTTGATGAGTTAGTTAGAGCAATTAACACTATGGGCGGGAAAATTCATTTTTTAGGAGAAAACGGCTTCCCTCCGCTGCAAATTTTCCCTTCTCACATGACCGGTGGCAAAATTGAAATTAAAGCAACAGTTAGTAGTCAGTTTGCAAGTGCATTGTTGCTTGTTGCTCCTGTTTTGAAAAACGGTTTAAAACTTATTTTACAAGGTGAGGTAATTTCCGAATCGTACATTGAAATGACGCTAAAAATTTTAGAAATATTTGGAATATCATATTTCAAAAACAATAATTGTATTGAAATTTCGCCTCAAGAATTTATTCCTGCGAATTTTTTCGTGGAAAACGACTGGACATCTGCCTCATATTTTTATCAAGTACTTTCGGTTGCAGGCAAAGGAGAGATTTTTTTCCCAAATTTGACAACTCAAAGCTTTCAGGGTGATAGCATTATCAGTGAGATTTTTGAGAACCTTGGGGTAAACACACAAAACTATAGAAACGGAATTAAAATTTTTGCAACGAATCAAAATGTTGATTATTTGGATATTAACTTAAAAAATAATCCCGATATAATACAAACTTTGGCTGTTGCCTGTTGTTTGAAAAAGATTCCGTTTTCATTTTTCGGGATAAAAAATTTGCAAATAAAAGAAACAGACCGTATAGCCGCTTTGATAGCCGAATGTAAAAAAATCGGATGCGTTTTGGTTTATAAAGAAAACGAAGATACACTTAACTGGAATGGACAAAAAGTTGACATTCAACACAATATAAAAATATCAACTTACGGCGATCATCGGATGGCAATGTCGTTTGCTTCCGCTGCAGTGAAGTTTCCCATCGAAATTGAAAACCCAAATGTAGTTACAAAGTCATTTCCCCTTTTTTGGAACGAATTCTACAAGTGTATTGGCACCCACCCCAGCATCAACAAATGCGATAAACAGGAAAATACTTTTGAAACAAGACAAAAAGATGCGGCAACGTTTTAAAATAACATTGCCGCAAGATAATCATATTATAGGATTTGCATGCAACTTATTTTATTAACTGCTTGCTACTCCATCTTGCAGGTTCAGAATATATGGTATCGTGCCAAATAGTTGCTTCCATATAGAGAACCCTTGAATAAAAATATTGTCCGTTTGATATATACAAAGTATCGTTATAGCCTGAATTTTAGCTGTTTTACCATTTCGGTAGAAAAATTTTTGCAGAAGTTGTTAGTTATACAAAAAATTTCAGTAATTTTGTCAAAAGTTAGCATAGTTTAAAATTTAGTTTAAATATTTGATTTTCAACTATAAAAGTAATAAAATTATTCAATTATGCAACCTTTTTTATTTTTTTATCCAAAACTCAGATTATTATGAAAAAAATTACTTTACTGCTGTTGCTGACGTTAATTATTTCCGTCAACAATGCTCAAGAAATCTCAAAACAGCCACTGCAATATGCTATTACGCAAGGCAAGAACTTTAGCGAAAACAAGAGCAAAGCAGATATATCAAACATTGCCATTCGATCTCAAGGGCAAGAAAATCTATCAAGAATACCAGCAGTTACGAGCGTTGTATCTACTGCCTCTGATATTGATGCTGCTATCACTGCTATTGTTGCACCGCCTCAATTAGGACAGAATTTATCATCTACAGAATCCGTTACCGCAACTATAAAAAATAATGGAGGGAATGTCATTACTTATATAAATATGGAATTGACCGTTGACAATGGAACTCCGATTGTTGAGTCATTGACAAGTATTGATATTCCGTCTGGAGAAACGCAAAATTACACTTTTACAGCGGCTGCCGATTTGAGTGCACCGGGTAATCATACCATAACTGTTAGAGCAATATTAGCAGCAGATTCAAATGAAGATAATGATGAAATGACTGTCAATGTTTATAATGTTATTTGCAATGCTGTTACTTTACCGTATGTTCAAGATTTTCAGGATGATTCATATCTTTGCTGGTCAATGATTAGTAATAATAATGAAAATGCTCCTTATGCTCCTATTTATCCGATGGGGTTATATTTTTCGGACGAGACAAATACAAATTTGGTATTCGGTTTTTCATCATTCTCATACACGACTGATTACAATCAATATCTTATCACTCCCGAATTGCCAACAGGTAGCCCGGGTTTGCAAATTACTTTCGATTATTTTACAGGATCTGGCATCTATGTACCTGAATTATTTAGAATAGGATGTTCAACTACAACCAATGATATTGAGGCTTTTACCTGGGGAGGCGAAAATACGGCTTCAAATGCAGGTCAAAGCAATTCTTTACAATTTTCAAGCGTAGTTCCTGAAGGTACAAAATATATCGCTATTAATTACTATAGCAACTATAAAATGCTGTTATTGATAGATAATATTGTAATTGACCAAGCGCCGACAAATGATGCTGCTATCACGGCTATTGTCACCCCTGTTGCCAATGGAATAAATTTGACTTCAACGGAGGCAGTTACTGCAACTATTAAAAATGAAGGAGTAAATACTATTAGCTATATGAGTATAGAATTGACAGTTGACAATGGTACTCCGATAGTTGAAAATTTGACAGGACTTAATATTGCCTCAGAAGATACATACAATTACACTTTTTCGGCAACAGCAGATTTGAGTGCAGAAGGTAGTCATACCATTAAGGTTCGAACAATATTAGCTGGTGATTTAAATACTGATAATGATGAAATGATTATTAGTGTTACAAATACTTTGTGTGATGCTATTAACACTTTTCCATGGACAGATAGTTTTGAAGGAATAGATTTTCCGCCTTCCTGCTGGTCAATTTTTCATATTAACGGTACATTCGACTGGAAAAGAACTATCACCACAGTACACAATGGCAATAGTGCTGCATACCATGCATATAGTAGTATGGGCACCTTTGTTAAAACAGCATTGGTTAGTCCGCCGATAGCAATTCCAAATACGAATTTATATAGTTTAAATTTCTATTCATATATACAATATACTGTTGATTATGCATATAGTGGAATATGGATTTCTACTACTGTAAATAATGACCCCGCCGCATTTTCGGAAGTGAAAGTATTGTCGGGGACAGAAGTATCTTCATCTTGGCAGAAAATAGCCTTATCATTAGCTGCCTATGCAGGAGAAACTATTTATATTGCCTTCATTTATGGAGGCGAATATGCTCACGGATGGGCTATTGATGATGTTACAATTGACAATATTATTGGCAATGATGTTGCTATTACTGCTGTTATTGCCCCTGAAAGCGGAATAAATCTATCTACAACAGAGGCAGTTACCGCAACAATTAAAAATGAAGGTGGAAATACTATTTCTGCAATGAGTATGGAATTGACTGTTGACGATGGAACCCCAATAATTGAGACATTGACAAGTGTAAACATTGCATTTGGTGCTACATATGATTATACGTTTTCTGCAACTGCCGATTTAAGTTCAGCAGGAAATCATACTGTTAAAGTTAGAGCAGTTTTAACAGATGATGAAAATCCCGCTAACGACGAAATGACTGTTACGGTGAATAATATTATTTGTAATATGGCTCAAAATTTACCATTCTATGAAAATTTTGATGCTTCTATTGATCTGCCTCCTTGTTGGACTACAATAGATGAAAACAATGATGATTTCAATTGGTATATTGACCAATCATGGAATTTGTCCTATTATCCGAGCTATAATGCGCATTCCGAAGAGAATTTTGCAACTTCTCAATCTTCGTACAACGTCAGTGATGATATTTGGGTTGGTATTAACCCCGATAATTATTTAATTACTCCATTGCTATTCATTCCGGCAAATGGTGCAACACTAAAATATTGGGTGGGTCAAACATTTGACCTCTCTGGAAATGAGCATTATTCTGTTTTGATTTCAACAACGGGAACTGATATTAGTGATTTTACGGAAATTTTTGCAGAGGATGTTTTTGGCACAGAATGGATGCAAAGAGAAATTTCACTTGCCAACTATGCAAACAAAAATATTTATATTGCTTTCCGTCATTTTGGGTGTTTTGATATTGAAATGCTTAAACTTGATGACATTTCGGTTGAAGCAGCAACTGACGCAGTTCCAAATAATTTGATAACTAATATTGCAGTATATCCAAATCCTGTAATCAATACTTTTATTATTGAGAATGCTGTCGGTTCGCTGGCTAAAATTTATGATCTTTCGGGTAAAATAATGTTTGATTCTAAAATTCTAAATGCATCCCAAAAAGTTGATATTAGCAATGTTTCTGCGGGGGTTTACTTCCTCGAATTACTCAGTCCGACTTCCAAATCGACTGTGAAATTGTTTAAAAAATAAAATCATAAAATATTATATGTCAAAAGAAAATACATATCCTCTGGAACTTAACACTATGCCAGGTTTTGCAGGCAGTTCGGCGTATTATTTAAGGTACGAAGATCCCAAAAACGATAAAGAACTTGTTAGCAAAGAGGCAAATGACTATTGGGGCAATGTTGATTTGTATATAGGAGGAACCGAACACGCTACAGGGCATCTGATTTACAGCCGTTTTTGGAACAAATTTTTATTCGATTTGGGAATTGTCTCAAAAGGTGAGCCGTTTGAAAAAATGATTAATCAGGGGATGATTCAGGGTAGAAGTAATTTTGTATATCGAATCAAAGATACTAATACTTTCGTTTCTTATAATCTGAAAAATAATTACGATACTACTGAAATACACGTTGATGTAAATATTGTTTCAAATGATATTCTTGATATTGAAGCGTTTAGAGCGTGGCGCTCCGAATTTGCCGATGCGGAATTTATTCTTGAAGATAGTAAATATATTTGTGGCTATGCGATAGAAAAGATGTCGAAATCAATGTTTAACGTAGTTACTCCTGATGACATTGTTGAAAAATACGGGGCGGACACTTTGCGTATGTACGAAATGTTTCTCGGTCCGTTGGAGCAGTCAAAACCGTGGGATACTAACGGAATTGACGGGGTTCACAGATTTTTGAAAAAACTTTGGGCATTGATTTATAAAGATGATAAATTACTGCTTAACAATGAACTACCAACAGATGAGGAGTTAAAAACATTACATAAAACAATAAAAAAAATTTCCCAAGATATTGAAAATTTTTCTTTCAATACTTCAATTTCTGCTTTTATGATTTGTGTGAACGAACTTTCTGCATCAAAATGCAGCAAAAAAGCTATTATTGAGCCGCTTTCGATAATTATTGCTCCATTTGCTCCGCATATAGCAGAGGAAATTTATCATTTATGTGGAAATGCGACAACAGTTTTCAATACAAAATTTCCAGATTATGATGAAAAATATTTAGTAGAAAATTTGGTAAAATATCCAATTTCCTTTAACGGGAAAGTGCGTTTTACACTCGAATTACCTGCCGATATGCCGTCTGTTGATGTTGAAGAAACAGCATTGAAAAACGAACAGACACAAAAATGGCTCGAAGGGAAAAATATAAAGAAGATTATCGTTGTGCCGAAAAAGATAGTTAATGTAGTGTTTTAACTAAAAAACTGGTTTTAAAATTCAATAAAATTTATTTAGATATGCTATAAATTTTACTTTTTTTGTATTATATTTATTAATTGCTTAATATTTTGCTAAATAAACTTTTTACACTTACCTCTTTTTCAATAACCTGTTCCAATTCCGAGATTTGCACCCGCTGCTGCTCCATTGTGTCGCGGTGGCGAATGGTAACTGTCCGGTCTTCAAGGGTTTGGTGGTCTATTGTTATGCAAAACGGCGTACCGATGGCATCTTGTCTGCGGTAACGCCTGCCGATGCTGTCCTTTTCGTCATAAGCGGTTTTGAAATTAAATTTCAGCAAATTCATAACCTCCTGTGCTTTTTCGGGCAATCCGTCTTTTTTTATTAACGGCAAAACTGCAACTTTATTTGGGGCAAGCGCCGGCGGCAAATGCAAAACCACACGGGAATCTCCGCCTTCCAACGGCTGCTCCTCGTAACTCGCCGCCATTATCGAAAGGAACGTCCTATCAACGCCAATGGAGGTCTCAACAACGTATGGCACGTAACTTTCGTTCAATTCGTGGTCAAAATATTTGATGTTTTTACCCGAATATTTTTCGTGTTGCGAAAGGTCAAAATCGGTGCGCGAATGGATGCCCTCAACCTCTTTAAACCCAAACGGCATCTCAAACTCAATGTCAGTGGCAGCGTTGGCGTAATGGGCGAGTTTTTCGTGGTCGTGGAAGCGGTATTTATGGTCGCCGAGACCAAGCGCCTTGTGCCATTTAAGACGGAAATTTTTCCAATATTCAAACCATTGCATCTCATCGCCCGGACGTACAAAAAAC
>Ga0123357_10000527_pt1 | contig 37504 bp, 24 predicted proteins | sample TergutEmb28metaG_FD_89873 | JGI IMG/M metagenome (GOLD analysis project Ga0123357, IMG submission 89873) | Embiratermes neotenicus P4 segment gut microbial communities from Petit-Saut dam, French Guiana - Emb289 P4 | ecosystem: Host-associated > Arthropoda: Insects > Digestive system > Gut ... | reverse complement strand
GTATATACCATGTTTAAAATATTCAGTAACTATATTTGTTATATTTGTTGAATAAATACATTAAATGCAACGTTTGGAGGTTAGCGTCCTAGACGGTAGGATGCAAGGGCTGTAAAGGTTAAAAGTCTGTCATAAAAACTTCTAAGTATATTCATTCATGTTTTCATAACAAATGCAGTCTCCTTACTTAATGGGAACACTGTGTATTTCATCGGACCACATACACTGTCACGTCTTTTGAATAGCAGCTGGTGCAACGTGAAACAATGTATATCATGAGGATTCACAAGATACAATGTCACATCTCACAGGCAAATGAAACTTCTTTTCACACCAGAAAAATGCCATACGTAATGGTCATCCATTTGTATGGTTTTTCTGATTTTACTGTCTTCGTGCCTGCATGCAGCAGTCAACATCACTCCTCCCTCTCAACTTTCTACCAGAACCCTGTTTAATACCTTCACAGGAGTCTCTGACTGGTGGTACAGCATACAACACAGTTCAGTAAGTAAAGAGCTGCATCCAGGCAAATTACAAAGTTGTTTGTGAATGCCAACAGGGAAAATTCTGCAGTCATCAAAATTCTCTGATAGAGCTCCAGGGTACAGCACAGCATAGTTCACAAGACACTGGGCAAAAGTAAGCTAATAGAAAAATTACATATATAGTGCAACAATGCTGATGTAAGTAAACCACATTTGACATCACACCAACCATAAATCTTGAAGGGGACTTCTGCTAAGACACAATCATGACCTAGATAATAATCTCTCCTTGCCCACATCTCAAGTTAAAACCTACTGCCATGTGCTATATACAGGAAATCCTACACCCTATTATATTTAATGAATCATCAATGTATGCAATATCAGTGCACAAGCTGAGTAAGTATCTTCTAACTCTGAGGTTCAGCTATATTTAGAGGGAACAAATCATCTGAATATTCATTTATAAAACCAAGTAAATGCACAAGTTACAGACATACATAAAAGTATGGTCTTTCACCACTCCTACATGTTTTGGCATGTTTGTTCCATCCTTGGGAAGCTCATACACTGAATTTAAAATGTGCTAAAATAATTAATTACATCTACAACATTCATTGTATACAGCATTCAGCAGTTAAATTTCGAAGTGTAGGGTGGATGATGCACAAAAAGTGCTACACACATACCATACAGATTTTTGCATTGTGATGTACAGTTCATACAATCAGCAATGGTTAAAATTCTTTGTTTGTTATATCACTGCAGCATTTGTCTGCATATACAAACATCTACTGTTGCATTCAACCCATTATCAATCATGTCCCTATGCTGTGGGTTGTGTAGTTTGTGCTTATTTATGCAATGACTTGAATGTTAAGCAAAATGAACAGAACGAATAACTTCAAAACCATCTGAATGTTTTTAGATTGTTGAGATTTTCATTCCCACAAGCCACTTTATCATTTCGTGTCTTTCTCGTGCATATTCACACATGGAAGTCATTTACAGCAAGGCATACTTACTCTTTCAAAGCCAGGCTCATTGTGGTAAGGTTTTTCATTTAGAAGGCTCTGGATAGAGATGAGGACACTGGACAGACTCTGTGCTGGACTCCAGGATGGACCAGTCCACGTCCTGTTAAAAATACCAAATTACATCCTTCAAAGTTCATCATTAACAAGCAAACAAGAAGTTTCTGAGAACAACAAGTGGTAATAAACATCATCCTGCAGGGCTGAGACACAAACGTCCATCCTCCCACTCTTATCAGTATGTTCTCCAACACCACACTGCTGCCTGCACAAACTGTCCTTCAGTGGATACAAACAGTAACAAACTTGTTACAAGAGTCCCAAGTAGATCGACATATGTACCTTAAAAGTGACTGAGTCATTAATCTAGCCAGCTAACTGATATACAACTATATGCCAGAAAATATAATTATAAGTGTTTTGGTTACCTGATACAGACAGCCCAGAGCAATATGCACACCACTTGCTGCAGAATATTCTCCTCTACTGGCAAACTTTCACTCTGTTACCATCTGGCTGCAGTTTGCACATCATTATGTATAAGATAGTGGAGTTGTATATAACTTAACACATTTCTAACCTCAGAACTAGATGGAGGTACATGGTGAGCCACAAGCCACAAACCATTCTCTACTAACTCATTATCAGCCATTTCCAGGAAACAAAAATGACAATTTTATACATGCATGTTGTGATCATGTGCACTGACAGACTTGGAACTATTTTCCTCACTGCTGAAGTATTAGCATTTCTGAAGTATCAGTATCCAGATTAAAGAAATTCCACTATAAACACAAATGAGTTTGGTTCAATGGTTAGTGTTGTAACCATCCACTCCCACAAAGCAAACAGTAACCTTACAACCTTATACAGCAAAACTATTAGCTCTTATGTACTTCATATCCTTTCACTACCAAGTATGCCAGTTGTTTAAGTTACCATATTCTACAAACACTGACTGAGGTAATATTTATTTAGCAAACATATACCAATAAAAATTCATTTTGGCCATCAATGTATGTACCTTGCATGGGCCAAAAATACTACCCACATTCTCAGTAATGACAGCAGTTTAAATTCATGCAGTAGTAGAAATCTAAGGATCTAGGTAATAAACATTAGCAAGCCAAATAATCTTGTATGGAATAAAGATGAATCCAAACAATACTATTCACAAATGACTGGAATTACCAAATTTCATAAAAACTTAGGAGAGATGTATGTGAATCATCTTGACGAAAGTGTTCATTTTTCTAAATTACATTTACAAATCACATCAAACTTCACAGTAACTGCAAGAAAACGCAAGACAGGTAATGTAGGTGTAACGCAGCATTGAGATGTGTTCACGTAACCATTGTTGCCACGGAAAAGCAATAATTATTAAATAATATGAATGTGTGTCTGTATACTTGTCTGTTACCAAGGATGCAAAGCACATCTTTTCTGCACAGCATTATACTGTCATGTGTGGCCTGTCTGGCTCTGTCATATTTTTCCACATTAACTCAGAAAGGTATGATTTCTTTAAAAAAAGTCATCGAACATGAAATGTACATTTTGATTTTCTCTACAACTTTTGTCTGAAACATTTCTCACTCTAAAAATAATTCAACCAGCTATTATCACAAATGTACATATGTCTTAATGTCAAGTACCCATTATTCTTGTCAGATTTTAATCAAACTTGAATTTTCTCGACAAATTTTTTAAAAATCCTCAAATATCAAATTTCATGAAAATCTACTGTTCCATGCAGAAAGATTAAAAGACTCAATCTAACGGTCACTTTTTGCAATTTTAAGAACACACCTAAGAATGACATAACAAATGGAATAAGGAACAGGCTTTCCAAAAGTTTTCCTTTCATTAGGACATTATAATTCACCATCAAATTATTTATCAACCTATAAAAAAGACACTGTAAAAATGTCTTACCCTAGAATGCTGAGACATATTTTCCCGCACTTGTATAGGTTTGGGTTGAAACGGACAGTTCCTGCACCTGTGGTCATCAGCTTCACTCGAGGTGGCCTGATGGGGTAATCAGATGGACAGCGAATAAGGAAGTAGAAAAATCCACCTTCATATGGAGTGTCAAATGAGCCAGTGATGAGTGCATGAATAATGGTTATGTCTTTCTCATCAGGAACAACAAACAAGCCAGGTGGTGGTTCATTATATATGGACATCATATCCCTGTGAAACAAAAACGTACATGTGGTTTGAGGGATGGTCTCAAGATGTACACCTTCTGATACAACAGAGTGTCCAACTACCCAGGAAAACAGACAAGAATTTTTACAAGTGAAACTGTTATACTGTTTCTGTGCTTGTTCAAAACTGGGTATTCATATTCATAAAAGTTGGAACAACATAAAAAAAAACAATCATGGAGAAAAAGTTGGATTTTATCAGTCTATATTTGGATGATCACAGTGTTATAACACATAATGATCAACAATTTTCTTCAGATACTCTTGAAAATGATGCTACGTAAGCTCAAAACATGTCAGCTTAACTCTACATGCATTGCTATAAACAAATCATAAAGTAATTATATGCAATGCAATGGAAAAGCAGACTTAAAAATACAATAAAAATCAGTTTACCACATATTCTGACAATCCCTAAGAATGAAAAGACAAAATTTAAAGTAGCATTAGAAAATAAAAATACATATTCCTTTTACTATGTAGATGAATCTTCTATGTGTAAAGATAATCTATAATATTGTTTTATAAAATGTCTGTAGTTATTTACATCATAAAAATTCTGTACATTTTATGCAAAACCAAAGGGCTTCGAGGAATGTGTATGACTCACTAACATAATCTCCTTATTTTGGACTTTGTACATTGTCTAAATACGTGGTTCCCAAAGTGTGATTTGTGGATTTCAAGGGATCTGTGACCTGTTCCCAGGGGATTCGTGGATACACTTCTGTAATGGCTACTTTTAAATTTACTTATTTTTTTAATTAAAGGAATAACATTTTCAATTGAGTGTTATTTTACCATCCAACAAACACAACTACATGGTTATTGTATATCTGATTCCTATCTGATACTACTACATGTTTTGGCTGTCCCCATCAGCCATCATCTGGTAGGGCACTGGTTCATAAAAAGAGTAAAATGGAGAGAAGCCTCTCCTTACTCTCTTTGTGAACCAATGCCCTACCTGGATGGCTGATGCTGACAGCCAATACATGTAGCAGTACCAAACAGAAACCAAAGACATACGACACGACAACACTTATTGATACAAAATGCACAACAGGGTGATGTCACCTAAGAATAATGTTTTGTAACAATAACTGCAGAACTGGCAATGTGCTTACTTTTTACGACCATTGGAAAACCTAATTACAAACTCTCTCTACCCATAAAGTGACTGAAAATCAATTTAATTAAGGTCAAATCTTGTAACGCATTGTTACATATGCTACTGCTATGTCTTTGTAGCTATCTAAAATCAGTTCTCAGATATAAATTTTTAATTTGAGACACCTATCATCCAGACACTCTATATTTATATTAGCAAGGATGATAGGATCCGTGGTTATTTTTCAAAGCCAAACGAGGTCAGCACACAAAATATTTTGGGAAACACTGGTCTAAATTTTTACAAATGCCATGTTTAGGCAGCCAGCTCTACTTCCGTTTTCAGGCAAAGACAGAAACAGGACCAGCTTCAGAAAGTCTCATTCTTATAATTCAGACCATGCAAAAAGTCCAAAATAAGGGCACTGTGTATACATTGATTGTTTAAGACTTTTTCTACAACCTGTTATCTTTGCGACACACTTACGTACCCATGAAATGTATGTATGTATCGCAGTGTGCACTCATCCATAGTGACATAAACAACCACAGGAGAAAAAGAGACATATCCCTGAAAACTGGATGAATTTCTGCAACAGATGTCTGTTTGCAATTCAAATAATAACTGTTATGACAAACATTCTGACTATGCTTTCTAAATTTTTTAACCATTTTAACATTGTGTTTTAACTCTATTATTGCACATCTATGTGTTAACTAGCCATTACTGTATTTTTCTTTGCTGAATACTTCCCTGAAGATGGACAAAAAGGATGAAAAACATGGAAGGTTTACCATATGTTTTTATATTACTATACTTAATTATAGTGCAGTTGTTGGAATATATGTGGCGAATACAGTTTTCTTAAGGCAAATACAACTACCAGATAAAAGTCACCAGAATGATCTAACGTGGCTTCTTTCACAAAGATATAAAATTTGTTGCAGATTCAGCTGCATGGTTTTCCCCACCCTCAATAAACATAATGGTTTCATGTATGTGACAAATACAGACTGTCCTGTAGTTTCAATCTTTTGTTAACCATAACTGTAATTCCCCTATCATCCTACAACAGGTTGTAAATATGAAATACAGTCCACTAGGTGGTCTTATAAAAACAGCCTATGGATTTCTAACTTCATCCCATCCAGGCACAGACCAGGCTGGTCAACAGACAAACATAACACCATAAAAGGTTTTCTCCTCTATCTTGAAATGGACACACACAGAAACTTAATTAAATACCCTGCAATAACCCTGCCTTAGAATGACAGATATTTAACCCAAACACCTGGTAATGAAGTGAAAATGCCACGTAGTATGCATAAAATGTTAGTGCAGGCTGCAATTCTCTGAAGCACATATAGGGTCATTACTTTATCTAACCAATGTTGTTTTTCAGTCAATGATCCACTTAATGTAAAAACCACAGTTGCTGAATGCCCTGTGCATACGCCCAATGGAATAGTGGCAGAAAGTGTCAAAGATACTGGTCTGATAAAATAATGACTATACACATGAGGCATGAAAGGAAAGTGATATAATTCAACCTAGATTCTATAAGAAGGTAGAGAGGTTCATTAATGTGCATTCAATGGCACCATGGATTTAGAACCAGGTAGAGACAGCAGCTGGAAAAGTGCAATGATAATGAGTTATTCGGTACTGGAAATGGACAGAACTATTAGACACAGAAGAGTTACTAAACATTGACAGTTTCAGGCTAATAAATGAAACAGTACTATTGGATAATTAGGAATAAAACAAATTGGGGAAGTGGTCTGACATACTGTATGCCTGGGAGGCACTTGAGATATGGGGAACAGGGCTTGGAATCTTCCTTTAAGGGAAAATAGCAGCCTAAGTGTCTTATTTAACAATGTTGTCAATTCCTACGATTATACAGCACCTGTGATAAAGGAATAAGCATGGAACAATGGTGGAATAATAGTGAAATGGGAAAGCGAAAGTACTCACAGAAAAACCTGTCTCTGTGCTACTTTGCCTGCCTCAAGTGTCATGTGGATTCAGCTGGGACTGAACTCATTTGTCCGGAGAGTCAGACAAATACCTGAGCTATGGCATAGCCGAAAGTAGTCTAAAAATGGACTTACAGTCGTCTATTATATCCAATGACAGAGAGACAGCACACCTAACTATGTAAGCTGGATGGATATAATCCTAGTGTATAGTTGACTGAACTTATGTAACTCTGGTAAAATGTTTGTAACTGATGGTAGTTTGCACAGCAATATCTATAGTAACTTATATTAAAATATTGTATTCTATTACCTTCTATTAGTGCATTACTACTATATTATTGATAAATTTACTTTGTGTATATGACTTTCTGCATATTGATAAGTCTAATGTTACCATGTAACTATATGGGCGTAAATAAGTAAATAAAATAAATATTATTGTACTCACCGAGGTACTACACCCGCAATAACCATGGATTCTTGGGGATATAATACGCAAAACAAAACAAATTACATTACTAAACCACCACTAGTTATTACCCTCACTCATCTCTATATCACACCGTTATAGCCGGTAAACTACCAGCAAGAAACATACAGTAAAAGATTCGCAATTCATATAAAAGTTACGAATGTATTCCGTCATCGTTTCACACACACAGACACTTAAATATCTCACCTTTTGATTCTTACTAAACACAGGTTCGACGCCACTTCTTTATCAGAGTTAGTTATTGGGTCCCATTCCGTAGTTACGGAGCTCAAAGAAGAAGTTGGGAGAGTAACAGTGGGCATTTTTGCCATCGCTGTACGAAGACTCCCGGCAATTCTATGAGCACCAATACTTACTCACAATGGAATGTGACATATAAACCAAATAACTTCGGCAAACACCCATTCTAATCTAAGCCAATCTAATGTAAATCTAATCTACACGTATAACCCCCTTGATGTCCATTTGTTTCTTCTCGCGTTGACGATTCTTACAACAGGAATAAAAAAACAAACTTATTTCTCACCACGGTGTATAAGCGCACTACATACGCAGTTATTAGACACGCACTCTACATCCATGGACACGAATTCGGTGGGAACTTCACACCATGTCTGAATAACAGCTAACTTCAAACGCATAAAGTAGCAATGTTTCCAAAATCAATGACCGGGTTTTCTCAATTAAACACATATTATCAGTCTCATAAATACTCATTCGTGTTGATGAATACTTCAATGGTTTGTGCAGGATAACAGACAAAGCAAATTCAACAGTAATGAACACAGAGAAGGCCCGTGTAACAATCAGAACAATACAAATATAGATCGAACCATATAATGTTAATCAGGGGAATTTTTATTAACCAGCAGTCGTGTATGTTTCATTATGTTAATTAGGGGAATTTTTATTAACCAGCAGTCGTGTTATATGTCTCAGTTTTATATACTTTTTTCTATTAAACACATTCTTTACGATGACGTCAAAGCATGCAGCAAAGTATGTTGCATCTCAACCGGAAAAATACGAGGAAGGTGCTGCCTGCAGAACATCTTGCCTTAATTTAGAACATTAGTTACTGACGACTAAATGTTACTTCTGGGACATCTTGATTGAACTATTTGGACAGTAATTTGCTCTATTCACCTGGAAATATATAATCCCACTATTCCGCTGATAAATATAGCAGCACCATGTTCTACATTGAGGTGGGTAGACACATGATCCGTGGATGTGGGTAGTTACATTTACAAATCACTGGTGCTGCCTGTGTACACAATACAGAGTGAATATATATGTACGTGAATCGATACGCGTTGAGAAAGTACATCGCAGTGTAATAGTAAGATCCGTCACGTAGAGGAATGCGGAAGACAATGGCCGCTGCTGTAAATAATGTAGCCAGTGTGAGAAGAGTACTTGTTGGTTTAGGGGCACATGATACATGTGGCAAACCTAAAATAGCGGACTTTTTAACATGTTTAGTACATCATTTCTCACCCAATGAGAAATCAACAACCATAAATTGCAAAGTTCAGGATGACTTGCTGTTGTTGTACTCTCAGAACGAAGGGAACAAATTGAGTGATGAAAACAAACAAAGTACAGGGCCAGTAAACGATGAACTGGGTTGCGTAACACTTTATGTATGTCCCGAATATGATGCAAAACCTTGACGTTTTTGGGCAAATGGAATAGGATTATTTACTGACGCGCATCGGTCATTTTTTGCAGCATTCACCAGAATGTCCCCTTTGGAGACTGCATCAATGTAGCACACCTGTAACACCATCACAAGACAGAGGGATTTACGTTGGAGTTGCAGTTCTTGTGGAATCGTTTGATTCTTATGTTCTGATGACTCAACGCTCTAATCACATGCGTTCTTTCCCCAGGGCATGGGTACCACCTGGGGGGCATCTAGGTTTGTAACTCCACCCATGAAACATTTGTGGAATGTGACTTTTAAGCAATATACAAGGTTTATGACAAGCCTTGTAAGTAGACATTCCAATGTTACTTTGCCATGTCACAGCATCCAACTTCAGAAATTGTCCTTGTTGTATAACAAGGGTGCAGCTTTGGAGTTTGAGAAGAATTATACATAAAGCAAATGAATGTATTTGCATGTTGAAAGCTGTAAATGAATGCCTGAAACTTTGATGGTCTTAATATCATCATCTGCTTTACATGACACCATATTTTCACTAATTGGTTATAACACTGATTATGTCGCTGCACATCTAGTTCATGACAAGAATTTCACATGAGTTAAACATCTAAGTTACTAAATCCTGTTGATGTGAAAACAGCGATTTCATTGTTACATAGATTTGTTTCGTGTAAGTGCTATGTGGAATGACAGTATGACAGTCCTTTGTGAGAAGCTAATAGCTACCAAGAAATTCCAAGCCTTTTTTGAACCCAAATATTTCATAGACTATCTGGAACTGGTTTTGTACAAGTTGTTAGCATCCTGTTCAACATCCATGCTGGAGAACTTCCCACTGTTGGTTATCTGTGATGACATTGTATCCATGGCAGCTACCGTGCAAATTTGCAGTGCCTCCCTGTTATAATTCTGACCCAAACTACACCCTACCCAAGGAAACACTATGGTTCATCTGACTTCGACAGTTCTACTTATGCAATCTTGGTCCTCACGGTTTCAATAGCGCTGCCACCATTCAGTTTTGAGTTTAATAGCAGATTACTGAAAACTGCTAGTACTAATATCATTTCGGCCTTTGGAAAGATAGGTGCCTGCAAAACATTCTATCAGTACATGTGGCTAGCCAGGAACTCAAGGACATTATAATGCAGGTGTTATGTTCTGGTTGCTGAGTAAAATATTTAACTCTACTGCTAATAGTATGGTCTAGTTTACTAAAGCTGTCTAAGTATAGGGTTAAGCTAGGGGCAATTATACAATTTTACAATAATTACACAAGTTTACAGTAAACACCAAAACTTGTAACAGTCAATCAAAATAACTGCCTTGCCTCACTTTCACTATAACCCAGTGCAGCATCGGAAATTTAGAATTTGGACAACAAACAAAAATAGCCAATTGACATGAAACCAAGTGTTCAACTTGACATGGAATTTACCAAAAGGAGCACAAATTTCTAAATACTTTCAGCACGATTTACCTTGTGTTCCTTGAAGCTAGATAGATCTTGTACACATAATGGTAACTTCTTGTAAATATCAAGCTCAGAGCCGTCTCCACATATGTACCAATCTTTGATGTTAAGGGTATGTAAATGGTATGTGAGCGAGTCTTCTCCTCCTGCCACAATGAGGACATGACATGCCATGGTGTGAACAGACCTACTTACCATTAAGTGTTTATTGTGGTTATGATTGATATAATTTAATTCATTGCAGAAGTGGGAGAATCACCCATACATGGTGCATTAAGAGAACTTGAAGAGGAGACAGGACTTGTGTTAGACTCCAGAAACACTATAACTCATTTGTTGTGTCTTTGGGAGTCGGCATATCCGCCCCTTATTGGCTTGGGTGAGCCTAGGAGTCACCATATTGTCCTTTATTTCCATTTAAAATCCTCAGAAACCTGGAAGCAGTTACAAGCTAGAATAAAAGTGAGCTGCATTCAGATACTGTTTAACAGTCTAAGTGTTAAGTAGTCTGGTTAGCTGTAAAATTATGCAAACTACTTCTTTGTAAATATATGGTAATACATGACGATTCAGACAGTAGGATTAATGAAATGGAAGTATGCAGTTTGAAATAGCCAACAGGAACTGAATAATGATTATTTATTCTTGATTTAGGAACTTTAAATTGGTAACCTTCTTGGGATGATTAGTGAATAATACAAAACCATGCCCAACCTTGGGCAATTAGTTGCTAGCTTCTCAATACAGATGACTGCTTAAAAGAAAAAGGTTAAATATTATGTTATGTGTAGTGCTTATACATTACATTTATTTGCTTTCAGCTAGACCCTAAGGAAGTCCAAGCTTCGACGTGGCTATCACGACACAATGTACAGTCAATAAAATCAGGACACAAGAGAGTTGAAGTAATACAGCAGTTTATTGCTGGACAAGATGGACAGACACATCCTGCAGAACTGGACATCCACAAAATGTTCTATGCTGAACTGTGGCAGGGTGGGGAGATTTACACAGGATCACAGCTGGCACTCACAAAGTGGCTGGAACATTGGACAGAACCACCAAATGGCACAATTTCCAGCAAGATGTAAATCATCTTAGACCAAGGTGTTTGTTGTAGTACAGTTCTGACAGTTATTTCTGAATCCATCTGTGGCTCTTGGGAACCCTGAATAACTTACATACTTCATTACATGTCTGAGTGGAAGTACGAAGTTTAAAAGGAATACGGTTAGTAGTGTATCTGTCCTAATATAAGGCAGCATTTTAAGCACATTTGCAAAATTGTGGAAAGAGAATATTAGCTGTCATCTCTGTCTGTCCATCTGCATGGAATTTGGCTCCCACTGGAAGAATTTTCATAAAACTTTATATTTGAGTATTTTTTGAAAATCTGTCATGAAAAGTCAAAATTCATTAAAATCTGTCAAGAATAGTAAGTACCTTACATGAAGAGCATTATACATTTTTGATTATATCTTGCTCAGTTCTTCTTAGAATCAGAAAAGACAAAAGTTGTAGAGAAAATCAAAACACACTGTGTATGTGCAATAATGTTTTTTAAAAAATCTTGCCGTTTATGAGATAATGTGGAAACATTTTGTGGAGCCAGGCAAGCCACAGATGACAATATGGTACATGCACATAGCATGCTGGATACCTAAGTCTACAAGCACACACTCAAGAGTATGTACTACTTATGGCTTTTCTACTGCAATTGTGGTTGCATGCACATTGTCTGGCTTGTTGTAATTTGATTAGACAATACTGTGATATTTATAAAAGGAAGTACAGCAGACCCTTCTCATTTGTGGGTTTGTGCCTCATAATTACACGTATTTGCGGAAGAATTACTATGGCAATCTTCACGCATCACAGTATATGCTGCTTACTCACACACGATTGTGTTTACATAGGCATGGAGTAATGCACAAGAGGCTGCATTTGTATGCCTGTCTCACTTGGTAACTACCATATGGATTGCACTTCTGTATTTTTTATAACTTTTAGGATTGTCACAATTGTCCTTTAATTACATCTGAAAAGCCTAAGGTAAGAAGAAAAATGAAGTTATGTCTCAAAGAAAGTGGAGGTACTGGATAAGTGGCAATGGGGGAATAAGCACTGCTCTTGTCACATGTCACAATGTTGTAAATGAATTATAACTATTTGTTTTACCAAGGAAAATGAAAACAAGATCAGGGAAAACAATAGGGCTAGTGCTGCATGGAGTCAAAAAGTTTCTTGTGTAAGTCACTGGTACCCCTTTTTCTTGAAAGCACAGAAAGGCATTGTGTGTATGTGTATGTGTGCACACAGTGGCAAGATCAGGCACAGAACGTGTTTTGAGTCAGAGGTGCTGTAGTGAGGGAGAAGTCCTTGCCAGTAAAAGCTAGTTTCAAAACTACATGTGATGTCCAACAATCTAGCAGCATTCAAGGGCCTCCTTGTCCTTGATCACTCCCCAGCAAATCTGCAGCATTTTCTTCACCCATCCAAATACCCTAATTGAGTACCTGTCCAAAAGCACCACCTCACTCCACCACTTAATGAGGGAATCACCACAACATTCATTAGCTATTACATTTGCCACATCTTTTGCACTATCATGGATGCAAGTAAAGAGACCTTTGCTAGTGTCATTGAATGCTGGAAGTCATAGAGCACAGCTGACTTACATAACAAATATAAAGAAGTCCAATGACAAACCCGAAGCAGTTGACTTCCAGGGATTCCACAACCAGCTGGACAAAATAAGGGACATCCTCATATTATCCCATTCATTTCCAAAAAGATTCCCAGGTTCAGAGGCTGATATCCATAAAGTTCTTGACTCTTGTACTGCTCAGTTAACTGAGGATGACCTTGGAGAGATGACAGGATGCAGTGAACCAGATGATGAAGATCCTGGTGCTGTTGTGCAGAGGCCCCGGCTGATTGCTAGGGAGGAAAGACCAATTCATGGACAGGTGCCTGAAATTTAAGCATGAGATAACGGCTGTCATGGAACCATATGAGGAAGTGTGTAAGGACATGTAGAGAAAGGCAAGGCAATCAAAGCCCACCTCTTTCTTCACAAGGTCTCCCATATACCCTCTGCCATTGTTGGACCAGTCTGACAACTTTCAGCCAGGAAAACCAACTTCATTCCAGTACAACACCCACATTAATGTTACTGTGTTTATCATCATTAATTTATCATGCACATCATGTTTCATGTGTCTTTGGTTCCCCCAACCCCATTTGTCTCATAGGGTCATAACTTCACGCATCATACGTTCGCCATTTGTGATATTTTTCTGTAACAAAGCGCCTAAAATGGCAGGTTTAAAAATCTTTAACAACTTCTCAATTAACAGTCTTTGTTTAGGTAGCTGGTATATGGAGCAAATAAATGCTATTAACGTTAAATGTGACAAGTAAAGCCCTCACTACTACACCTCTCCCATTCTTCCATCACTTAGGTGCTACAAGGCCATTTGCTCTTCACCATGGTGCAGTTTACATTAGTTAGCAGGGGAAATGTGTGATGAGGCCTTCTATTTCTTTTATACTGATAGAGCAGCTGTGTGCTGAAGGACTGCACTGTGCCATTCACTGTACACAGTCCACTTCTGCCCAATCCAGAGAAACTTGGGAGCAAGTCTGGTTCTGCATAGTACTTTGACATAATGTGGTGGACATGTCCCTGTCTGCAAACAGAAACACCTCTAACATAAATACTGATTCTTCTATGTGCGCTGTGATCCTAGCTTGGAATGACAATGGCATGTATGAATAAATAATGTTTAAGTTGTGTTTTTAAAATCACTAGTAGCCTCCTTAGCTGCCTTGCCTCTTACTTCAAACTGTAGCATATTTATCTGACTAGGTCCCTTAATTGGTAGTATAACATGTATGGATTAAGCAGAACAGTCTCGCAGAATATATTTGCAAGATTTTGGGTGTTCCACTAATAATATAGCTTTGTATCACCTATGTATTGTATTGAAAAGTGGCATAAATGGTGGGATATTCATCTTCTAGCCTTCAAAACTTGAACTGTCTTACCATGTTAGGGCTTCACTCATTTTCATAGATGAGGCTTTTGTTACTGACTTAAGTCATCAGTATGTCCGTGTGCAAAAAAACAGTGTGGTTTTAATTCAGTGTCCATGTGCTGACAGTCACAGATGTATAGTGAATTTTAAGGCCTTCTATTACTAATTTTGTATGGATGAATGAAACGAAATGGGATTCCTAAGACCAGCAAAAGTCTGATGATCCTGTACATGAAGAATTCCACTGAAATGCACTGATGATTTAATGAGATAAAACGAACTGTTTCTTGCAAACAGTTATAAAACATTAAATATACCGCTAAAAAAAGACAAAAAAAATGAAAACCTGGATGACTGAACTGGCCTGTTTTATTATTTATACATTAACCTCAGAAACAAGGCTAAAACCCATTTTTTCCTTATATATATATATATATATATAAGATGTATGAAGATCTGTATTTTGTCAGCACTTCTGATTTAATTCTTCAAATATCACCGCTTACAACTGGTAGCAAAATGAAATTGAAAATATATCCATCATTAGATGGGAAAGGGACAAAAAAAATATATATATATGAATATAGTATATTTTTTCAAAGAAGAAACATAAATTAAAGAAACACTTTTACAAAAGGCTACCACAAAGTTCAATTGGGTTTTTAATACAGCAAAATTCTGTTAATCCAACATCATATTAATATGGAAATCCTGATAATCCAGCACTTAAGTACTCTAAGGCCAGAAGGTTTGCTTTTTTCTAGAAAACAAGCTTCATGTATAAAATAGGCAGATCACTGTGATATGATCAGAAAGACCTCCAAGAGTGTCCATACAGTAGCTGTTGTGGTATCTCCTGACCCTCTGCCTCCTACACCAGCAATTTATTCAGCTATGAAGACTCCAGAAAACACAGATGGGAACCCTGATGACCCTGAACCTGCAGATGAAAGAGATATCGAAATAGAATACTTCTCAGATACAGTCCAAGTCTGATAATTTGGAATACTGGATAATTCAGTACCTGTCCAGTCCCATGTGAATCAGATTAATGGAATTTTGCTGTACTCTGAACATGGAATTATTTAAAAAATTAAACTGTATGTTACACAAAGAATTTAGGGGAAAAAAATAAACAATATGTACTAAACTTGAACATTTATCAGTGTTGATAACATGAGCAGTTAAGGTGTTCATAAAGTGAGATTTGAAGAGTGTATAATACACCAGAACATGCTGAACAAATGTCCTTCTCATTAATCAAATAGTTATATATTTTGCCCACATTACTGGTGATTATCCTTTTTTTTATTGCGGCTTACATTTGTGAACAAAATGAGCCACAGTAGAGTGACATTGGTTACGATCTGACAGCATCCTGCTATTGGCTCTGCTGCTGTTCACTGCTTAACAGGGACTGCTGCTTCAGCTGTATCTTCTGGGTCACAACTGTAAACAGTTTGCATTCATGTAATTTCATGGGATGTGAAAAATAAATATAAACAATTAAATATAAGTGATACAATTTTATTCACATGGTCACACATGAAAAAATTCCAGTTTTTAGACTACTTTTCTCATTAACAGAAAATATTAGGTTATGACAACATTATGCTGTGTGCATGTGTGTGTGTGTGTGTTTTGTGTGAAAGAGTGTGAATGTGAGTGACAGAGTTATTTCCATTGTTGAAACTGTGGTTCTGTTCTCATGACACAAGGTATGACTCTTTGGCAACAAATGGGGGCCAGTCAACATATGCCTTTTAATATCCTATCAGCAATAACAACAAAACTGATGCACAAAACTGTGACAAGTGAATCACACTGGTGCCTCTGCATGGGATCATAAAAACTAGGTTTATAAAGTTTCCATTGAACCATGTAATGTGGTATGAAGACAGTCCATTGCTAGTAAGTTTATGCAGCAAAGTAATATGAGGAACTTTATCAAAGGTTTGTCTAGATGAACACAGCAAATATGATTTTAGCTTCCTTGCAATGTTTCACTCTGAACACACTAACTGTTTTACTGTGGAATACATGATTAGAAGTTATGAAACAAATGTGAAAATTCTGTATTCACCCATTTTCAGATATTATGAGTACTTGTTGAAACAAGCACTTTTATGAATTTTATAAATCTTCATTACACTCATATTGCAATGTATCTGTACTGTGTACATTTTTTTCACTTGTTTGGTCTTCAGTTACAAAATTTACATATTACAGTACAGTACTATTTATTTTCTTCAGAATGGTGTATGATAAGTCTATGCAAGTTGGAAACTATAACAGTGGTTTACAATTTTGTGGGGCCCAAATTTTGCAGTGTTTTGACTTGGTGCTGTAGGAATTAAAGGTGTAATTGTAGGGTTCATTTCATAATAAAAAATAAAGGTGTGAATTATGTCATGAAATACAGTAAACACAGTGTATCTCAACTGCTTTAGTGGATTGTTTGTTGTACGGGAAGAAATTACAGTCACATAACATAGAATGTGTTACAGTCCCAGTGCTCTTGACATTAACGAAAAGCATCACTGCATGCAGTGGAGAGCAATAAGCATGGCAGACCAAATTACTGTGACCAGTGACTGAAAAATTAAAAACCAACTTCACAACTTTAAATGCTTTTGTTTACATTCACAGTTTACATCCTCTTTTGCTATTTATGAACTACATGTATTACATCAATATACAGCTTTCAGAAATGAAAGGGATTCAGGCCACTGCTTGTACAACCCATTCACATTCCTACAGCACTGCACAAAGAACCAATTTCAGTCCCTCTGCTTGGAGTTATCTGCCAGTAGTACTAGAGGGATGACAGGTTAGTTGCTTAGAAGCACTTACAGTGTGCAGAATGTTCTGTGTTTCCCACTGTTAGAAACTCATGTTTTTAGAAAGATGGTTCTCATGCAGCATATTTGCTCCCTCCCATTACTCATGCTAAGTAAGACCCCACTCCTTTCATACTGTAGGCTGTCCATGCAAACAGCTGCCATGGAATAGTATCTGACTCTATTACATATCTCCTTTGTTTCACAGTCAGACATTTTGGATTACACTACTTTTGTGCACATGTCCTATATGGTTTACTATGGACAAAGAAATTTGAGAAAATACATGAGGACCTTACGTTGTATGTGGTTTGGCACCAGAAAATGTTGTATGTTAAATAAATGTTAAGTTTTCCCTATATATGCCCCCAAGCACACAGGGGGAGTGGAGGTACAGCACCACCCATTCTTAAACTTAGCACTAGATGAGGTGAGAAGTCCGCCTCATGCCCAGCCTGCTTCACCCCCGGGGGAAAGATTGCCTGATACCCATTCAGGAGAAGGCTGGGTGGACCACAGAACTGGTCTGGATGATTTAGAGAAAAGAAAAATCTCTTAACCCTGCTGGCATCTCAACCCCAGATTGTCCAACCTATAGCCTAGTCACTATTCTGATAACATTACCCTGGCTACAACTTATGTACCGCTGAAAACAATACAAGCAAAAACTCAATAATGAGATTTCACTGTATGTGTTATGATACATGGAGAACGTGTTGAACACAGCTGAGTTTAAATACATGACTTCAGAAATTCCAGGCACAAGATCGTTTTTACATTTCTACCAAAGATACAACTGACTTGAATACATACACTCCACATGTTGCTATGCATTTGGTCACTCAATATTTGATGAAATCTTTACATATGAAAACATCTGTAGGTTATGTACTGATGTTATATAAACTTAAAGTTCCCCCAGGGTGCTAAAAACAGACAAGGAAAAATTGTACACAACTGCTTGGACAGTTCAGTGTAAGATTTTAGACGTGAATCAAGGATGCTGTTGATATTGTGAGGTAGGTGCACAGTGATATATCATTACAAGAGTATATTTCACCCTCAAAACCCTACAGTGGCTGCAAACTAAAAAAATGTATAAATACCTCTATTCAGTTTACTCTTCTCCATAGACAGCTGCATAACCTTATCAACCTGTTCTTCAATAAAATTAACTTTACGTTTAAAATAATCTTTGGCACCTTCAATATCCTGAAACAAGAACATAATATTGTTATATTATCTCATAATGGCCACTTGCAGGGGGTGCTATGACTATATGCATCCAATTCTGATGATAATCTTCCATCATGTTTCCACTCTCCCCCTGATTTTACATTGCACAGCAAAACTCTGTTAAACTGACTCATATAGGACCAAACAGATGCTGAATTACCAAATAATCCAGATTACACTGCTCAACAAAGATTTTGACCCATGAGGATAAATGTCTGTTTCTGATGTATTTTTAGACGCTGAATTCAAATATGTTTCCAGAATTTCTCTATCACCCACACCTTTTGCATTGCATCAGACTATATGACCGCACATGCCTACATATGTCACTGGGGGCCTGTAGGAGGTAGTCTGGACATGATGTAACAAGCCAACTGTCATGTGTCATACTCATGTGACTAGAGTCCTCTGCAGGTTGCTGGCCACAGCTCTGTGTTTTATCATCTCAGAAATATGTAGTGTTTGTTCCACCATTAATATGCCAAGAAAGTGCGTAAATTCATTGGATGCATACATCTGCAGTGAGGTGACAAATCCCGAAGACGGTCTTTCACAACCCTGATTAGGAAATGCTATGAGCATTATTTCGGTTGCAAAGTGGGTGATCAGGACAACAGTTGGGCTCCCCATTTTTGTTGTGTGACATGTGCCAGGCATCTCATGGAATGGGCAAATGGTTCATGCTGTATGCCTTTCGACATTCCTATGGTTTGGAGAGAGCCCATGGACCATGCTTCAGATTGCTACTTCTGCCTGACCAATATCACTGGTGTAACAGCAAAGTCCAAACACTCTGTTCAATATCCAAATTTACCATCTGCAGTGAGGCCAGTAGCTCACAGTGTGGAGTTACCTGTGCCAAAGCCTCCAACAAACATGACGCTGAGTGACAGAGAGTCAAGTGATGAAGATGTAGGCCAAGCTAACAATAATAAGGATTGTGGTCCAACTTTTGCAGGAGCCTGTTCTTCCAATGAACCACTCCTGCTGACTCAAGGGGACCTGAATGGTATTGTCCGCGATTTAAACCTGTCAAAGAAAGAAGCTGAACTTTTAGGCTCCAGGTTAAAGGGCTGGAATCTTCTGTGCCAGGACACTAAGGTGTGTTTTTACCGTGGGTGCCATGAAGAATTCAGGGATTTCTTCTTTCAGGAAGATGGTGTAGTGTTTTGCAATGATATTTGTTCTGTTATGGAAGTTCTTGGTCATGAATTTAACCCAGATCAGTGGCGCTTGTTCATTGATTCATCAAAACTTAGCTTGAAGGTGGTTCTACTCCACAACGGAAATAAATTCCCCTCCGTTCCTTTGGCTCATGCAGCCAACATGAAGGAAAGTTACAAAAGCATGAAGCTACTGTTGGGAAAGATTAAGTATGACGAATTTAAGTGGAAGTTATGTGGTGATCTCAAGATTGTGGCACTGTTACTCAAAATGCAACTCAGGTACACAAAATATTGCTGTTTCCTGTGTGAGTGGGACAGCCAGGACAAGAAGAATCACTATGTAAATAAACTGTGGCCTGAACAAATATCAGTGACGCCAAGGGAGAATAATGTCGTCAATCCTCCTATTGTTCTTCTGGAGAAAATTTTTCTGCCCCCTTTGCACATAAAGCTGCGCCTCATGAAAGACTGTGAAATGTATGGATAAAACAGGCCATGGATTCGAATATTTGAGGAACAAGTTCCCAAATGTGAGTGACGCAAAAATCAAGGAAGGTATATTTATAGGACCCCAGATCAGGGAACTGATGCAAGACAAACAGTTCGATGAAAACCTGAATGAGACTGAAAGAAATGCAAGAGGATTTGCAAGGACTTCTTAGGAAATCACAAAGCAGCGAACTATCAGGATGTTGTGCAGGACCTGTTGACTTCGTACAAAGCAATGAGATGCAATATGAGTCTGAAAATCCACTTTTTGGAGTCCCATTTGGATTTTTTCCCAGAAAATCTCAGCGAAGTCAGTGGCGAACACAGTGAAAGATTTCACCAAGACATTTTGGCTATGGAAAAGCGGTACCAAGGCAAGTGGACCTCAAGTATGTTGGCAGACTATTGCTGGACAATGAAGAGGGATGTACCTGAAGCCAATTACTGGTGAAAGTCATACACCTCCAGATTTTAGACGTAAGTTTCTGCCTGTTTCATTAGCACATAAAGTACTATTTTGCACAAATAGAGTCCTCTGTACTTTGAAACTCTGCCTGATAGAAAAATTCTGTACAAATATCTGAATTCAGCATAAAAAGTACTGCTAAGTTCACCTACTGAAATTCGTGGTCCAAAAAAAAAAGTTAAATTTTGTTGTCCAGTGTTATTAGCAGCCAACCATTTAATCGTATGAGAACTAAATTTGACACTCCATAAATCTTCATAATTGCTGCTTGAAATTAAGGCACTTGTATCATCAGCAAATAATATTGGTTCTGATACAGAATTTATTCTCAGAGGAATGTCATTTATATATATTACAAACAACAGAGGCCCTAGAAATGATCCTTGAGGAATTCCACGTTTCATTGTACCCCAGCCACAGAAAAATGTTTGAACTGTATTAGGTTTGAATACACTACCTGTTAGCCTAAAGGCTGCATCTTCAGTTGATATCCCTTTCCTAAAACCGTACTGTTCTGTGACTAATATGTAGTTAATATGCAGGTGTTGGCTTAATCTACTGTGCATAGCTTTCTCCAGTACCTTAGAAAAAATTGTTAATAATGAAACAGGCCTATAATTTTTTATATTAGTTTTGTCTTCTTTCTTGTAAAGTGGTTTTACTACTGCAATTTTAAGACAGTCAGGAAAAATACCAGTACTTAGCAAGCCATTATAAATGTAGCTTAATGGGTGACTAATGAGAGATGCATAAGCTTTTAATATTTTAATTGTTATTTCATCATAACCTGATGACTTTTTTTGGCTTTAGGGAATGTATTATACTTTTTATCTCAGCTTCAGTGACAGGGGTTATTTTTAAGCTGGGGAAGTTTCCAAGAAATGAATCTTTTAGAATTGAGATCCTTACTCTATATGTTGAATGTTTAATTTTTCAGTAACTGTTATACATAAATTATTTAAGGCATTGGCCGTGTTTGTTGGATCCTTTAATTTTTCATCATTCACATGTAATGAGGGGACCTGTTCCACTGAATGTACTTTCTCTCTCTCTTTATAATGTTCCATGTTGTTTTTATTTTGTTATCAGGTTTTGCTATAAGTCTACTGTAGTGTTGCTTCTGTGCTTCTTTTATGACTTTTCATAGGATTTTACAATATTTAATACAATGTGCTTTCAGAACATTGCTTTTCTTAGTGAAGGCACACAGACTTCTTTTGTGTTTGCAATATATTTTTATTTCTTGTGTAATCCAATCATTCTTGTCTTCCATACTTTTGTATTTAAGTGGAAAACTAGCTTGGAAAATGTTTAAGAAAGTGCATAGAAATGAGTTAAACATATGGTTAGGATCTGTAGCTATATAAACAGATTCCCAAGTTTCTTTTTTTAGTAGAGTCTGGAAGTTCATGATTGTTTCATTATCTATTAATCTGATTCTCTGCTTCAAAGGAAATTTGTTGCATTTTTAATTGTGAGAATTTGAGCATCATGGTCTGACAGGCCATTTATTATGGGAGATATAGAAGATAAATTTATTCTACTGTTATCCACAAATATATTATCAATGGCAGTACTTTTGCCAGTTTTTCATTTTGATTGCACTACGTGATGAAGATTTATGTTACTCACTCTTTCTCATAACAAAAGTCAATCCTGTTGAAAGGGGAACTACATCAGCTGCACGATTGTATCACCAACATAATCAATCCACACACGTGATTGTTGGCATGACATTAACGTCACTTTCTGCTAGCCTCCAACACGAGACAAGTGTGGCCAGGAATCAGCTATGCCAAATCGTGATAAACCAAAAATATATCTTGTATTGTCTATAACAAATTGTGTAAATATGAAATGTGGTGTAAATTTTCAAGACATGTTAAAGCAAAATCACCCAAAACGAAATCATGTAAAACGAGACCTGCTGCCTGTATTTAGTGTTATTCAGCAATGCAGAGGATGAAAAAAAATTCTTATTTGCTCTGGTTACAGCACCTAAAACATAAACGGTTTACAAGCTACCAGGAGTGACCGTTGAACAGAGACAATTTCTACAATTTCATGTAATCTGTATAAGTCTTACTAGTACAGTGATAAATCAGGGGTATTTATTAATTTATTTTTTTTTGGGGGGGGGGGGGGGGGGGGGGGGGGTGGGGGGGGGGGGGGGGGAGGGGGGGGTGGCAAGTGACCACAGCTATTATTTTGGGCTGGTTTGCAGGAATACCCAACTGCCTAAATTACTGTTTTTTTTTCAGTATATATGTAATTTACACATGTGGTTGTGGACTACATGCAGCCCCTGGGTTTGAACTCCCATGACAGTCTAAACTGCTAGTCGTCCGACGCTGTGGCCTTAGTGGATGGGAAAAATGTCTGATTCCTTCACCCGAGTGGATTAACATATGGCAGGAATTGCTACAATGACTGGACAATGTAATTTTCTCAGGTCACTAGTAGGTTCATCTCTGAATATGACTTACCTTCTGTATGTAATACCCAGTTCCAATGTCCAAGATGACAGACTTTCCATTAGCTATTCTTCCAGGAACATACATCTGTTATGCTACAGTCAAAGAAAATGTAACGACATTCAAGAAACCATAATAAAACATAATCTCCGTGTTTTCTCTTAAAACAGAAACTGTACTTTGCCTTTGCATGTGACACAATAAAGTCTACTTCAAAGTCAATTTCCACATGCATTTATTGAAATACTGGTGCAAAGTAAACTAGGAGTTAATTAAGAATGAAATATGAAATAATGAGAAGCAAGGTGTCTTCTGCATACAAATACCTTAGTACACATAACACTTATTGAGAATAATTTGTTTAAATTGGTGCCAATACCAAACAATGCTGTAAGGTAAGAGATACATACAATGAAATATCAGTCTCAGATCAAGTCTATTAAGGTAAGGCTAACAATCCTCACTTTCAACAACGTAATATTTCCAGGTGCACTACAAAAATCACAATAGCCCTATATCTATATGATATGGCATAACTACTCTGATAGTTGTTATTCTGACTTAGGTTTAGTGTCATAAACTTTAAACGATACTTTATTTAAGGGTACAAATGAATATGCATATCCTTTGACAATTCTTGATGAAATTTCATTATCTTGCACTTATATACAACTGTTACCATGTGTAAATTTAATTCTCTTTAATTACTCTTTATTGCACTTTAATTAACATTATGGTCTGCATTACATACAGGTCTAAATACATTTTTTAATTGGCCATTACATATTCAGCAGGTACTGATGACATTACAGCAGAACAGATTAAAGCAGGAGGCAGGGCAATTCATTTCAACATCTATAAGCTCATTAATGCTATTTGGAATAAGGGGCATTGCCAGAGTAGTAGGAGGAGTAAATCATTGTACCTGTTTACAGAAGGCTAATAAAACATCATTGATCTGGCTTGGGATATGGGCAGGTAACGGGTGTTCATGAACATGGTAATGAACTTCCGGATTCCATAAAATGCAGGAAATTTCTTCACTAGCTGAGAACTCTGCTCCATGTAGTTAGTTAGTCAGTAGTCAGCTTGTCCTTTTAGTAAAGTTATAGAAACCTAAAAAACATGCATTACATATGAGGGTTGTCCCAAAATTAAGTGTACTGATTTTCCTATGTACGAACTGGTAATGTAGCACCTTGTTGATGTATATCGGTGCGTTGGTAGTGACCTTGGCTGCATGTCCATACTTGTTGCAACTGGACTGGCTGAGTCACTTGTGCACTACTGCTACTTGTGTATGGTCCTGTTTTATAACCTCATTATGTGTGCGATGCAGGAAAGTATCAAACAATGGTACGCTATCAAATTTTGTGTGAAACTCAACAAATCTGCCATAGAGACATTTGCTTCTTTAACTGAAGCTTATAGAGATGCCACTCTATCGAGAACTATGGCTTTTAAGTGGCACAAAGCTTTCAAAGAGGGCCGAGAAAATGTTGAAGATGAACCTCATTCTGGAAGACCAATCTCATCAACAAATGATCAAAATGTGGAAGTGGTGCGAGCTGTGATGGTGAAAGACTGCCAGTTGAGTGTCAGGATGATTGCAGAAGAAACAGGCTCGGATAAAAATGCAGTTAACAGCAAAGTGCAGAATGGCACACGAAAAGTTCTCATCTGAAGAAAGCACGCGCAGGCAGATCCAGGGTGGAAACTATGATTATTGTTTTTTTCGACAGCCGTGGCATTGTGCACAAAGAATTTGTACCTCCAGGACAGACAGTTAATCTTGCCTTCTACAAAAATGTCTTGGAACGACTGCGAAAACGGGTCCAGCGAGACCGAACGGACATTGCAGACGATTGATCGGGTGCTGCACCATGATAATGCACCAGCTCACACTGCGCTTTCAATTTGAGAATTTCTGGCACAGAAAAACATTCCCGTACTTCTGCATCCTCCCTACAGCCCAGATCTAGCTCCATGCAATTTCTACCTCTTCCCTAAGTTGAAATCGAAGTTGAAGGGTCACCATTTCTGGACGATGGAAAACATACAAAAAATTGTAACCAATGAGCGAAACACACTTATGGAAAATGACTTCCGGTACTGCTATGATCAGTGGAAAAAACGTTGAACGACTGTGTAACTTCCCAAGGGTAATACTTTGAAGGAGATAACTTGTAATTTCAGGTGAGTCCAATACACATTTAACTAAAAATTCAGTACACTCATTTTTGGGACAACCCTCGTACACTATAATATTAGAATACAACACACTGCTTTTAAGGATACCACACGTACAATCGTGGGTCAAAAATATTTTCAAAGACCTACCTATCACCACAAAAATTCGCTTTCAAAATTAACATTTCTGATTTAGCATATTGTACTGCAATGTAATGCAGCTGTGAAGTCAACATCACAATTGACAAGTGTAGCATCACATACCTCTGGATCTCCTCAGCCAAAGTGCAACACAGCATAGTGTGATTGAGATACTGACAATTGACAGTATACATCAACTCCAAGAAGTACTTACAAAAAATAACACCAAACACATTTATGCAAAGGATGTAATACTTTCATTAAGACATGTAGTTTCAATGTGGATTAAGAAACCAACTAGATGTCACTTAGTATTGTATTTATTTCTCCTTTATAAGTTGCCCAAAACATGTTGAGCAACTTATAAAGGAGAAATAAATACAATACTAAGTGACATCTAGTTGGTTTCTTAATCCACAATGAACTACGATGTACGGTCAACCACACATCAAATGTAGTTTGAAGCCTACCAACCCTATCAAATAAATATCACCTGCTCTTTCCCCAGAGGTAATTTAGTACCAAGGTTAAGAATGCATAGTTATACTTCAATCCCCACATGTTTTCACACTGTGATGCTTAATTAATCCATGGGTCAACTTCATATTTTTTTAGCATGGGTGGTGAAAATTAAATCATGTAGAGGTATTTTTGTTTGGTCTCAGTTTCATTAAGAAATGCTCACATTTACTACTAAACAGCAGACAGATGCAGGAAGATAAAGGTAATTCCAGGATAACTGGGAAAAGGCGACAATTTTTAAGTTTAATATGATCTACTTTTCCTACAACAAAACAATACGCCCATTACCATTGCTCGATTGAAAGTTATTAATTACCTGAAAATGATCATGCTGAAATACTGGTACATAATTTTTAACCAACGCCTGATATTCCTGTTCGTGATTTACGCTATCATTTCGATACTTTATATCTCAGCCACTTTGAGTTTGGTTAAGTTCATAAAGGATACCGATCCTGTAAGCGGAACCATAATTGTTTTCCCTTCTGAATCTGATGTAATCTTCTCCAAACAATCATATGAATCTTGAAATTTCGTCTGTGCCATTCTTAACGTTCGTGATGTGTCTAGGAACATGTGTATCTCCTGTAACATAAGTCACTAACCCTTAAACACTATGCACCCTTGCATACCTAACAACTCCCACAGCACGCTGGGATTACAGATTATAATGTTAATCATATTTACAGCATACATTAAATGAATACCTGGTCTAACTGCTGTTTCAATTGCATGAGTTGCGGAAGATTTAAACTCGATAATTCGATTTGTTGAAGCACTGGTCCTTCCTTGGTCGCCATCTTTTCCAGTTACAGTATTTTGTTTTCGGACATCAATGCTGCCAAAATTGTTATAATTGATCATCTTACACCAACACTGTTGGATGTTGTGTAATAAATGACAAGTCTTATGGATTTTGGCTTATCAGACTATTATGCACAAATTATATCTATTTCAATACCAGAATTCAGTAAGATACCATATAGAATTAACAAAAAGACAATTTAGTGAAACTAATGTTCGGGAATTTCTTCATTTATTAAATCCAGTAACTTGGCAAGAAGTTTATGTAGAATCAGCCGTTAATGTAAAATTTAGTACCTTCATGGATGTATTTCTTCATTGTTATAATAATGCTTTTCCAATTAAAACAGTACATATGAGAGATACAATCAAAAACAAATGGATTACTCAAGGAATCAAAATTTCCAGCAAAAGGATGTGGCTACTAGACAATCAAAGGAAGACGACAGTTGTGAAAAAGGATTTGGAATATATAGAGCAGTATAGAAAGACACAGAAGGGTGATACAAAAAGCGAAGATAAGGGAAAATAATAATTAAATAGGTAGATCCAAAAATAAATCGAAAGCAGCATGGTAAATAATAAACAAAGAACTTGGAAAATCATTTATAAATAACAAGAATATTGAATTAAGATGCGGAAAAAATAAAATATCAAATCCTAGAACTATTGCAGAGTTATTCAATTCATATTTTGCTGAAACTATAGAGAAACTGACAGACAAAAATAGTGGAACACACACAACTTATAATATGATAAATTTAAAAATACATACATGCCCACAAACAATGTTAATTAATCCAGTATCAGAAAACGAAGTAGAGAAGGTCATAAAGAATCTTAAAGGGAAATGTTCATCAGGGTTTGACGGTGTAATGGACCCCATTTTAAAGAAATGTGTCCAAGTTATAAAGAAACAACTAGCTGATATTTGTAATACTTCATTTGCATCAGGCACTTTCCCAGAAACACTAAAAATAGCAATAGTAGAACCCTTGCATAAAAAGGGAAATACAGGAGAAGTTCAAAACTATAGACCCATATCTTTCTTATCAGTCTTCTCAAAAATTACAGAAAAGTTAATGTATTGTAGATTGATGTCATTTGTTACAAAAAATAATATTCTAAATAATGTTCAACATGGTTTCTGTGAGTGTAAATCAACAGAAACAGCAACCGACGCTTTTCTCGAAAATATTCAAAAAGCTGTAGAAAAAAAGGTAAATCTTATTGGAATTTTCTTTGATTTATCAAAAGCGTATGATGTACTAGACCATACAATCTTGCTTTTTAAATTGGATGCTTATGGAATAAGAGGTCTTGTGAATCAGTGGTTTAAATCATATTTAGGTAACCGGAAACAGAACGTTGAAATAAATTATACGGAAAATACTAGTCGAATTTCAGAAAAGTTTAAATCAACTTTAAAAGAAACGAAAGGTGGAATCCCTCAGGGCTCAGTTCTCGGCCCAGTTTTGTTTCTGTTGTGTATAAATGACCTTCCCATTAACATACAAAGAGGAAGAATAACACAGTTTCCTGATAATATGAATACACAGATAGAAGCCACAATTGCAAATATGTTAAATGAAACAATAAAAGAAGTTATGTAACAATTATCAAGTTGGTTTCACTTAAATAAGCTTGTAATAAACCCTGATAAAACCATTGTGATATCATTCCATGCTTGGCAGAATAAAAGTAGCTTAAAACCTGAAATTGTATTCCAAGACATGGACATTAAATATAAAGATGAAACAAAATTTGTAGGTTTATATCTCACTGAAGATGTAAAATGGGATGTGCACATAAAACATGTGTGTAACATAATTTAATTAGCACACCAACTAATGCACATACATAAAATTTTTTACATTAAAGCATTTAAAATCGCTCCAACATGTTTTGATCCTAAGATCATCTTCAGGGATCTACATTGTTCCTTGCTAAAATCACATTTTTAAAAACACTCACGGATTAATTTCCTTGTATTAACTTGGTGCTGTGGCAGCATTTCGTATTGTGTAAGTCGTACGCTGCTGAGAATGCGCCTGACTATGTGTGTGTGTGTCGTGTGTTAACACACTACACACACCCATAGTCAGGCGCGTATATATATACACACACACACACACACACACACACACACACACACACACACACACATACAAAAATTTTTCAAAGTTGATTTAAATTTAAACCATCTTTGAAAAATTTTCTACATACTAATTCCTTTTATTCTTTACATGAATATTTTCATTCACATCATAATTAAAGTTTTGCAACATTTATGTGGGAAACACAAACAGGATGCTCACTTTTTCTTAATAATTTATATCAAATTATACTATACATGTTTTGAACATATAATTGTTCATCATCAGGAGGTCTGTAAAAGCAGCTTACCATATTTTACCATGCATCTTTATGAGGAGTCTAGTTGCTGACACAATACGATTGAGTTCATGAAGATGGATCATAAAATACTCTAAGCTGCTTGTACAGACCTCTTGATAATGAGCAATTATTTGTTGAAACCTGTCGAGGATAACTTAATTGAAATAATTTATTAAGAAAAAGTGTACATCATGTAGGTCTTTCCCACATGTGTATCACAATGCACGGTTCAGAAAATATGAAATTTTGTAACATTATTAAAATTGTATAGATGCATGTTATAAACTGATTGTATGGGGTACATCCTGAATACTAATTCAATGTTTATGTCAGCACTTCTAATGTTTATCAGTGTCAATACTGTTGTCACCCATTTATTCTATTTACTCCCTTTATAACATTCATTTTTATGCATAATGAATCATTTTAACATTGTTAAATTGAATTTCTCTTCACTAATGCCACTGTAATACTTGTTAAGTCAAATGAGTTGTATTATTACAGTATATGTCAATCACTGAAATACTGATTGTCTTTAAATGCTTCGTATTCATTGCTTTATAAGAATTTTTAACGTTTTGACTGATCTTTCTAGTACTGATATCCCATTTTATTTTTTTTTGTAATGAGTATTTCTGTGCATATAAGATGTATGTTGGTTTATTTGTTTTGGACTTGGAGCCAAATGTATGTTGACTCCATTACATGTATCTGATTTTTTGTTGTGTAGTGCTAAGGTGTGTGTGTGTATGCGGTTTTTTATGTTTTATATCCAACTGGTTTTCTCTCCTTCATGGATCTGTGGCATGGATGAGAATTAAATAAATAAATAGAAGTATACTATTATAGTGGTTCTTAACTTGGGGTGCACAGACCCCCTGGGGATGTGAGACATGCCAAATATTTATTACCTTTACTGTGAAAATAAAAAACTTTAATTGTCCTTCTTTTATTGTCATTTATTTGGTTTACAGAACTGACCTACAATTTTGGATATGGGTTTAAGAACACATTTTGAGAACCAAAAGGTTGAGCTGCAGCAAAGGTTAAGAACAACTGAACTGTTAATATGTGGGGGCCCGTGAAATGTTTGGGGTTAAGGCCAGGAACCGCTGACCTACTTGTTGCTACCACAGATTAGTGTTAATACTACTACATACTTTATTTTATTAATGCTAAAAGGGATGTGAACTGGGCATTAAAGAATGGAAAGTAATGTCAGTCAAATATAACATTCTTGTATAAGCCAATGTTAAAATGATCAAATACATAAATATTTAAGCATTAAGGTAGTTAAATATAATTCAAATCAGACACTTAACACATAATAAGCACATACACTAGGGTAGAACTAACCTCTTGCAGGCTGACATTCTAAATTACATATGATACTTAAATTCCTACTCTATGGAAGACGTACATTATCTCCGTCATAAACACGAGTCCGTTAATGCTTTTCTAAGAAATGATTTGTATTTATTGTGTGAATCATTCAAAACAAAATCATGAAATATTTGGGAAAATGCTGAGGTTTTAATGTTCAGGTAGGTTGTACATATGCTTACTATTGGACTTCAAAAGTTACGCAAAATCAACCATCAGTTCATTCACAAACAACAATACTTCTCAGTACTACACAAGGACATTATTATATAAACAAAAATAAAATCATGCAGTATCTTATAAATGAATGGAAAGAAAATGCAGATTAAGAAATAACTAGAGACAAACACAATTATTTTCACTGTATATTTATTGTTTGTAATTTACTGTCAGAGTGAACTTCCAACAGTTTTGTATAAATTGAAATCCACCCTTGAAAATGCACAGCCAATGCCGAAACATATAGGATGCTTGTTACTTTATATTTAGTAAAACTGGATTTAAAACATCCAAGCAGTTTATGGTTCTCATACTGAAGTGCAATTGACAAAAACAGTGGTCATGACATCAGATTTTACACTAACATTCTTGCATACTGAGATGGCATTATTTCAAACGAGTAGCATATTATTATTTCAAAGTATGGATAGTGGATATAATTACTAACATTCAGAATGTAGTAACAAGTACAGTTAAATTTATTCCTCTAAAGTACAGCAACAATTACAGCCATATGAATGGGAGTTCATATCTGTGTTTCAGATAATGTCTGTTTCTTCATCATCAGTGTTTGGTGTGTACAGTGACTGACAATCCAATTGACATGCTATGAGCATAGTCTCCTGCAAAGTGCCAAATGATATCCCTTGCTATCTTAAACCATTTCTGCGCATGAAACACATAGGTGTAACTGGAAAAGAGTGTCTTATAAACTACACCTGCGGTTATGAATATGCTAAGTGTTTGGTCATTCCAGTTGAAGACTTTGAAATGTTTATAAGATATGGGTCATTTCTTTGGTTGGATGGCTGTCTGGGGTAGAATCAAGAAAGAAAAGAGTCAAATTAACTGAAGATCTTTGTGATTGGGAGAAATTATTTCAGCCTAAGGCATTTGTGATAGGTTGAGATGAGGCATGCCCCTTTTACCCATAACCTGTTCTTAGACCTACAATGGAGGAAAACCACAGAAAACCTCTGCCAGTGTAGCCATATATTGTTGAACATTTATTGTTGTGCTGACTTGGCCACCACATGAGCAAACTGGCTTGTTGAGCTTTTTTCACCTTCATTTAAGACCATGGGTGACATCAGGCAGTACTTGGTGGGCACAGTTGGCTTGCAAGTTGTCAAACTGAGGGGTTATTGATGGTAGCTAATTTTAGGTCGGAACTCTCAATCAGTTTTTGTTGTGGTCGGCAAAGAATGGGACCTTCAAATCTTTGTGAATTTGCCTGTTACAGGTAAATCAAAGTGCATTACTTGCAAAGCAACACCACTGGGATTGCAGTACCTGTGTTTTCCATATATAGCTATCAGCACCAGAACTCCAGACAGGGCACATGTAATCCATTACAGGGTAGAGAAGTTGCTTATCAGGCAGCATACTCTCTTTTCTGGGTATCAGGCTAGTGCAGTCAGCACAGTGATGAGACTGTGGTCTGAATATCAAAGGAATTGTGTTTTAATTCCCAACAATGGCAAGAGATATTTCTCCCAAGCATCCAGACTAGCTCTGGGCCTGCACAGCCTCATATTCAATGGGTGCTGGGAGCTCTGTCTTCACAGATAAAGTGGACAGGTGTCAGACTAACCATGTGCCCCACCTAGTTCTGGAGATTCAAATATTCTAGGATGTGACGCCATGTAAACTGATAAAGAGTTGCCAATTTTTCGAAGAACCATACTGCCATCTTCAGTGTCAAGAACTTTGATTGCTTGACCTTGAAGATCCTTCAAAACATTGTTCACTATTTATCGATTCACATTGTGTAACATCCCAAAACACTCTAATCCTTGTCAAATTAATATGCCCTCTATTGTAAATTTGAAATATGCAAACACATGCTGAACATCCCACCTAACATTCGTTTGTCCTTCTTCCTATTCTTCTTGGTCTGTTTCCTGATTATGGCCTCCCTGTTTCTTTCTCCAGTCACCCCTATTTCTTTTTGCTGCACACCAGCTCTTGGTATGGAGCAACTTGACAGCATGTTTATGCACCTTGTATTCCCATATAATCCTCGGCTTTCTGGTAAGTTTTCTTCTTTCACAGTTCAGTTGGGATTCTTAGTTAAATATCCTTAATATATGCCCAGCCCACTGTAATGTATAACACACATATATTTTAAAAGGTCAAAATCTTTATACAGTTTGTACAGTTCCTTATTGTACCATAACATTCATTTATACCACCACTAATAAATAATTCAGATTTTACCATTTTTTGATTTCATAAATGTAACTATCCTTCTGGAAGGAAGTGGCATTAGTGGCAAAGAGGTAATTACCCATAGATCAAACACAACTAACAGAAAACCCACCACCAAATAACTTAATGCAGTGACACTGGAAAGCATAACTTAGGTCATTATTTATCTGATGACTATTGATTGCCACATCCTATCATTTTATTTACCATATTAACATAGGCCACTCAGCTGCCAGCTAACATTTATGGTGTAGCAGCAGTCAGAAGTGACAAACTAGAGTTGTCAGATAACATAATACCTTTGTATTACAATTTATAAATATCCCACAATCTGGAAACATAATATTGTATTCTGGGTACAATTTGACTGGAATTTGAGAAAAAAATGGTCGGGCTACAGGGCTTATTCAAAGTGTGTAAGTCTCAGTTGCTATGTGTTAAATTTATTCATTTTGTCCAATTGCTTCCCTTAAGGTCTAAATCAATATTGTTTCCTATATGTTATGTGTCTTCTAAATGACCACTTTCCAAGATACCAATTCACAAGAATCTTGCATGAGACATTTGTTTCCACAGTCATAACTAAATATCCATTATCCATCCCATTCATTCTTGACTACACTAAATTAACCGTGTAAATGACACATTTCTTTGTTATGATCCCAATTTACTTCATTTCTCCCAGACTGAAAAATTATTGTCATTTGAAAAATCATTGTTGCTAGTAACAGCAAAGTGCCCATTACAATTCGACAGTACATCAGAGTTTTCATATTTTAGGATTAAACACTGTAGAAAATATGTATACTCTGGCACATGTGTCTGATCCAGGACCTCTGACACATGAACATCTATAGTTACTATTACTCCTAGGTGCCTCAAGCAGTTGGTAATGGCTATAAAATTGTAAATAAAACAATTTGAATTGGTTAAAAGCATAGCATATTCATATAAAGGCAACAGACTTCTATAGAAGTTGTGTGCAGTGTATATAAAAATCAATGTCAAATAAAGGGAGGTATTATGAAAGGGTGAAAGTAGGGAAATTGTTTGATCAATAAATCTTTACAACTTCCTCACATGAAAGTGACTTAACTCAACTGAAATTCAAGAATGAGTGCAAGAACGACTGAAAAATCAGAAGGAAAGCCTGAAAAGTCTATGGAACTGTCACTTGAAACAAAGAGGACTCATTTAAAGCCACCATTCAAATTGTGTTTTGTTTTGCATGAAGAACTAGGCAGGTCATACATACTACCTTCCAAACCAAAAAAAATTTCATGTAAGTAACATGCATTCTATGACATAGCATGCAAAGTATAGCTCTTAAATTATTTATCAGCTTCTTTATGCACTGTGCTGAAAAACCAAATACACTCCACATAGCTGTGTCTGTCAGAAACTAACATTCATCCAGAAAATCAAGAAATATTGCATATTTTATGGAACCTAAAGGTTCAGTATTGTCTAGATCACACTGCAACCATCACCAAACTACTTCAAAATGTACCTATTTAACACCTCTACACTTTTCAACTGCTAAATGGTGGTCATCAGGAGAATGTTCCCCTGTCAACAAATTTTCACAGTCAAGTGGTGAAGAGCTTGAAAATATTTTTGCAGCTAGATTCCACATCTTAACTCCAGCACTCTTAACAACATTATTTTGTCCTCTATATTATATCATCTGTGGTATCATCATTTTGTTCCTTGCTCTGTTTACTAAACCTAGGTTAGGTTTCTAGTTTTTGTATACATTAGCAGCTATAGCCAGTGCGTATTCTGAGGAGATATATAGAGTCTCATAAAGAATCCCAGCCTCATCTCACTGTATTTTACTGTGTTCATTAATCCATTTTCAATATTCTTTAGACAAATATTCTTGTCCTTTGATGCTAAACCATACTTCGTAATGACTAATTCCTTTCTTCTGTCATGGAGGCATTTTGATAACATTGTGTGTGACCAGTTTGTCATTCTGTTTTGCTTTCTATAAGCACAAATTATGTCAACCACTTTAACACTTCACTTTCTTTTCATTTTCAGTTTTTATGAACATACTACTAATGTTGTACTTTCTTGTAAGAAAACTGACTGCAAAGTCAACTTCTTCAAATATTGACCTCATCGCTTATGCTGTGTAAACCAAGAACAAAATTATGTTGCAAGAGATCTTGTCTGGCTCTTAAAGACTTTCATGACAACCTGCATCCATTATTAGATTTTGCAAACGTGAGATTTATATGAACTATTAGAAACAACAGAGAACACGAAAATTGCAATTAGCAGGCTTTCGTGTATACAAAGTTCCTATAATCATGGGCATTCTGTAACTGTAGTAAGTCCTGCAGGATAGATATGGGGCAGACTGTAGTAGCTGGTAAATAAATTTCAGTTGTTTATGTGCAACTCTGAGACATCATGAATCTATTATGTTCATATGCCTTAACTCTACTTAAATGTTGCCTTCTTGTTTCATTTACAACAATTTCAGACTATAGTTCTGATACTTAGTTAGAGGAAATGTCTTGTGATTCAAACCTCCTTCCAAAATATAATGCAGCACATGCAACAAACAATTTTCTTGTTACTTGAAAGAAAGGTAAATTCTGGCTACCAGAGCAAGACATTTCTATGTGACATATGTAATTAATTGTTGATGAAACAAAAACGAAATTGTTTATCACTGATTTATTGCACTAGACCACTTGCTCCAGTATATAATATAGACAGCAATATTGTGTGGGATTTAGAAATACTTAATTTTGGTATAACTGTCTGTTGTATTTCAGTTCATATTTTAGCTCCAAAGTTTTACTCAAAATATGACTCTCAAGTGCTAGAAGATCCAAGTATTTTTGAGGAGCTGAAAAGGTTACAAGAAACTGGACCGAAAGAAAAATATGCTGAACCTGTAACAGAAAATCAGAGGTAAATCCAGCTGTTTCAGCAGCATAAATACAAGGACACTGCTATTTTCTGAAATGTGCTGAAATGAATACATTTCATTTTCCATCAAGCTACATGAGAATAATTTCATTAAAGCTTTTTGAAATAAAATATGAATACCACTTACAGTTTAAATACCTACAAAGAGAAAAAAATACTGCAGGCAGCTGAAGAGCTGTCTCTTCTGTGATTAACAACGTATCAATCAATAGCTGATAATGTAATGAAAATAAGATTTTTTACCTGGATTTCACTCATTTACCACTCCTACTAGCTTCAGAGGGATTGGGGGTAAGATATAATTGTTCAAGTGGCTCTACACTGTAATTATCCAAGCATCCTTCCTTAGAAAATTGTTTATGCACATGCAGTTTTCTGCTGACATTTAAACGTGTAAATTTACAAGTCTATGTATGTTGTTTCATGCAGAGAACTAGGTTTCCTGGAAGGACTGTGAAACAAGAATTACACTAAATTTTAGGCTCTGTCATGCCTGAGTTTAACAGAAGTGTTTTTTTTTTCTAAGAATAAAGTACAACAAAAGAGACATAGAAATAATTACAAACATTTAAGGGAACCTTCAGTGATTTTAACCTTTACTGGAAGGAGATTGTAAGGGTACATGCAACAGGTCCAACTGAGTGTTACATTTTTTCAATAGTCATACTAGTATTTCTGACACAAAACTGTTGGTCAGCCAAGCAATACCAAGATATTTAAAATCCCATGTTTTTGTATTATGAAGATTGTGAAAATTATGCATGAGGAGCTTGCACGAGAGCTCTAAAAGTGTACAGTGCTTCAACAGGTTCAGCAAGAAAAACTAGTTTTCAAACTCACACATTTTTACATGGGCACATTTTGTGACAGGTATGGCTGGTACACAGATCCTGGGCTTGACTGTAACAGAGGAGACAGAAGATTGTATTTCCCAAGACATGAATCACAAATGGTGAAAATTAAATCACTGATAGATCATGCAGATTCTGTGACAAAGTCTCAATAATGATTGTTACATGACTATGGAAAAAATAAAATGCAGGGTGACTACAAAGATGTAATTACAAAAATTTAATGGTAAGAAAATAACACCCACACAAACAATTAAATGCACATCTTTATAAAGAACAACTCAAAAATTATTTTCTTTTGGTATTCTATGCAAGTTCATTATATGCTCCACTTATTGCCCCACACACAACACAATTTTCAACTTCATGCCAAACACTTGGGATTACAAACTGTCCAGTTTTTCAGTTGCTGCTCATATTTAACCCTTTGGCGCCTGAATTATTTTTTAAATTTTAACACACCCTGTATATAAAATGTGAATAAAACAAGAACCAAATACGTTAGAATTATGAAAGAAACTGCATTTTGAAGCGAAAAAAAGGAGAGTATTTACAGTGTTTAAAATACTCAGTACCTATATTTTTTAAATAAATATATAAAATGCAACGTTTAGAGGTTAGCGGTGAGGTACGACCACTATAGTGGTCATTAGGCG